>Ga0209579_10000111_pt1 | contig 141788 bp, 91 predicted proteins | sample Coa_R1_2_FD_187152 | JGI IMG/M metagenome (GOLD analysis project Ga0209579, IMG submission 187152) | Surface soil microbial communities from Centralia Pennsylvania, which are recovering from an underground coalmine fire - Coalmine... | ecosystem: Environmental > Terrestrial > Soil >... | reverse complement strand
GAGGCAAAAAGCGCAGAGCGAAAAACTACCAGTTGCTCACCAAGCCCCGCTCCGAAACCGGCAATCTGCCACGCCGCAACCGCCCTAAGACAAAACGTCCTAAATCGCCCTTATCTTAGTGCCATTCTTGCCTGACCCCTATATTTCTGACCCTATATTTCTGACCCCTATATTTCTGGGATGCATTCGGAACCGGCATCGCCTCGTGGTCGGTTGTCACCACGCCTTCGCAAATGGATCCTAAAAAAAGCATAGGCTTTCTCGAATAATGTCGAAGAAAGGCGTGATTATCGTTTTGATGACAGCGTTGAACCTATCCGGCCTATCGGCTGGGAATTCAGCGGGTGACGGGGTTAAGTCTCCTAAACAGATTGCAGAAGCGCTTTTCCATAAGGGTTGGTATGACCGCTTTCATAATAATTCGTTTTCCCTTCCATTAACGCGAGTCCTTCCGCTTTTGACTCCTGAGTTAGGTTCACTGGCAGGTGAATGGTATAAAGCGCGCGAACATCTATTATCGATTGGGCCATGGCCTGACGGAAACTATGACCCTATACTGCAAAGCTACTGGCTTGTTAACATGGTAAAGGTAGATAATAGCATTGAACGGGGTGATGAGGCAACTGTTGATGTTCATATAAGACGTTCGGAGCAGGGTATGACTGGAACAGAAACTAGTCGATGCGAATTCAATAAAATAAATGGACGGTGGTTTCTAAACGATATAATATTTGATAGGAACATGTTAGAGCCCTCCCGCAACATTACGATCGTCAAACACATGATCTTAAGCGATCAATTGCGGACCGATATTCGGAGGTTCGCGGCGGATTTCAACGCATCTCAGCTCTCAAAGAAAATACTACAAGAGTCTTCACAAGGCAGATCTATTGGAACAGGAAAGGGAGGCGTATCATATTGAGCTACTGCCTTGAAGATCAGAGGGGACAGCCGACGCGGAAAGAATCACCTCAAGAAACCGGGGTAAAGCCGAGCGATTCACCTAATTCCCACCTTGCGTGTGCCCCAAAAAGTGACGAATGTGTTGCCTAAACCTGCACATATGGCTTGAGCGGCGTGTATGGCAGGTCACTGAACCAGAACACGTTGGGACGAATCCGGGATTTTACTCTGTCGGCCCAAGGAGGCTCATAACCTGAAGGTCGTGGGTTCAAATCCCACCCAAGCAACCACTTTAAATGGCTCGCAGGCAACGGTTTGCGAGCCATTTCTTTGTGGGAGGCTCATGGGGGAGGAAGATGACTCCCGGTAGAAAGGGTGGACTTGCTGGGGTGCAAAGGTATAATGTTCAAATGAACTCTTATGGGCATTTCCGAAGATACACTCCACCCGCCCGCTTATATCTGCGAGCACGCGGAAAGGGTCGCTCAGTTGCGTGGTCTCCTCGCGGAAAAGTTCCCTGCGATTCAGCCCAAGCCAGGCGGCATTTTTCGCACGGGCCTTGCCGACGTGGATACGGCGGAAGGCGGCTTGCGGCGCGCCGCCCTCACGGAGCTTTCCACGGCATCGGGTGCGGGCGCGTTGTTCATTCATGCGATGCTGGACACGGTGCACCGGGAGCGTTGCTTTGCGGCCTTGGTGGATGCGGCGCGTTCTTTTGAACCGGATTGTACGGCGGCGCTGGCGCGCCTGCTGGTGGTCTTCTGCGCGGATGCAGTGCAGGCGGTGAAGGCGACGGATTTGCTGCTCCGCGACGGCAATGTTTCCCTCATCATGCTCGACCTCCAGGCCGTGCCATTGCGCCAGCTTCAACGCATCCCGGCGAATACATGGCATCGGCTCCAGCGACTCGCGGAGCAAACGACGGCGGCGGTCGTGGCGCTCACGCCTCAGCCGATGGTCGAAGCTGCGCAGGTGCGCATCACGGCCGGGGAAGGTTGGATGCTGGCGGCGCAACGTCGCTGGCGACGCGATCTCATTGCGGCGGCACGGTGGCACGTCTTTGCCAGGCGCAGTGCCGGGAGTCTTACAGCTTGGAAAGGCGAACGTGAGTCCGCCATAGCGTGAGGGGGTGCGCCATGTTCGCGGTCATTCTTCTGCCCAATTTCCGACTCCAGGCGGCGCTGCGGTTTCGCGAGGAAATGGATGCACAGCCCGTGGCGCTCATAGACCAGCAAAAGCCGAAAGCAGGTGTGCTCGAAATCAGCGAATCGGCGGCGCTTGCAGGCGTTATGCCGGGCCAAACCTCGCCGCAAGCCCTTGCGCGTTGCGCGAGGCTGACGATCCTCTCGCGTTCACTGGGGGAGGAGCGTAGCGCGCGGGCGGCACTGCTCGAAATCGCCGCGGCGCTTTCACCGGAAATCGAGGCGACCGCAGACGGCTTTTGCACGGCCAATCTGCGAGGCTTGCGAGTGATCGATTGGCAGGCGCTCGGCGCGGGTGTCGTGGCGGGCCTCGCGTCATTGCGACTGCACGCCCAAATGGGCATCGGCCCGAATCCCGACCTCGCCTTTCTCGCCGCCCGTCACGCGCGGCCCGTGCTTGTCGTTCAATCGCCTGCCGCCTTCCTCGCGAACCTCGCCTTGCACGAACTCGACCCCGCGCCCGAATTGCTTGCCCTGCTGTGTGATTGGGGGATTCACAATCTCGCGCAAATCACGAGTCTCCCGCGCGGCGATTTGGTGGATCGTTTAGGCCCGGAAGCCGGGCGGCTGTGGGAACGCGCCGCGGGACAAATGGAACGGCCCTTGCGCATCGTGCGAGCGGCAGAGGAGTTTTCCGAAGCCTTCGATTTTGAGCATGAAATCGACACCGCCGAGCCCGTGCTTTTCCTTCTGCGCCGCTTTCTCGACCAACTCGCGCTGCGTCTTGGCAATGCCTGCCGCGTTGCCGGGCAAATGACGCTCACTCTGCCGCTGGCAAACGGGAGCGCCTACGAGCGCACCTTCACAGTTCCATCGCCAACCGCCGACGTGGACGTGCTCTTTCGCATTCTCCACACGCATCTCGACGGCTTGCGGCTTGATCATTGCGCGACGGGCCTGCGTTTGGTCGTCACGCCGACGTGCGCGGAGCGGCAGCAGTTTCAGCTTTTCGAGACGCCGTTGCGCGACCCGAATCGTTTTGGCGAAACGCTGGGGCGGCTCGCTGCCTTGGTGGGTGAGGAAAACGTCGGCGTCGTGGAAGCGCTCGACACGCACCGGCCTGACAGCATCCGGCTGCGCGCACCGCGCTTTCACGAACTCGGCAACGCGGCCACGCCTGCCGATGACTTTGCCGTGGGCCTTCCCCTGCGGCGCTATCGCCCTCCCGTTGCGGCGCAGGTGCGTGTGGTAAAGCATCAGCCCGTCGGGCTCGAATCGGCCGGGGTATGCGGGGCGATTCGCGCGGTGCTGGGACCATATCGCGCATCGGGAGGCTGGTGGGAATCCGACCGTTGGAGCACGGAGGAATGGGACGTGGAAATGGAGGAAGGCGGACTTTACCGGCTCGCGCGCGTGGGTCGCGAATGGCGCATCGAAGGCAGCTATGACGAGCCTTTACCGGGAAGTCGACGCGGCGCACCGGCTCTTGTCGCAAAGCCTTCAACCGGAGTATGAGCATGGAATACGTCGAGCTTCATGCCCGTAGCGCGTGCAGTTTTCTACGCGGCGCTTCGCACCCGGAAAGCCTCGCGGCTTGCGCGGCGGAGCTTGGCTTGCCGGCTGTGGCAGTATGCGACCGCGAGGGCGTTTATGGCGCGGCACGCTTCCATGCGGCGGCAAAGGAGCAAGGCATCCGCCCCATCGTTGGCGCGGAGTTGGCGATGGAAGACGGGAGCATTTTGCCCGTGCTCGTAGCGAGCCGCGCGGGATACCGAAACCTCTGCCAGCTCATCACGCGCGCGAAATTGCGCGGCACGAAGACCGATGCGCCCGTAAACATGGACGAACTGGCGGACTTTGCCACGGGTCTTGTCGCGCTGACTGGTGATGAAGACGGGCCGGTGCGCCGCGCGCTGGCGCGCGATGATGGGGCAAGGGCGCTCGCCTGCGCCGAGCGGCTGACGGCGATCTTTGGCAGGGAAAATGTCTTCGTGGAAATCCAACGACACCTGCGGCGCGGCGAGGCCCGTGAAAATGATTCGCTGCGCGACTTTGCCGCCGCCGCCAGGCTGCCGCTGCTTGCAACAAACGGCGTGCTCTACGCGACCCGCGCCGAAAGAGCAGTGATGGATGTATTCACCTGCGCCCGGAATCACACCCATCTCGACGCCGCCGGACGCCTGCTCACTCTGAATGACGAGCGGCATTTGAAACCCGCAAAGCACATGGCGCGGCTTTTTGCCGATACCCCGGAAGCGGTGACGAATACCGCCCGGCTTGCGGAACGCCTCGACTTTACGCTGCAAAACCTCGGCTACGAATTTCCGAAGTATCCCGCGCCGAATGGCGAGACGACGGACTCCTTTCTCCGCAAGGTGACGCTCGACGGCGCGCTGGGACGCTACGGAAAGCCAGGCCCGCAGGTGCTCGCGCAGATTAACCATGAACTCGATCTCATCGCCCGGCTTGGATTTAGCGGATACTTCCTCATCGTTTGGGATTTGGTGAACTACTGCAAAGCGGAAGGCATCCTCGTGCAAGGGCGGGGCAGCGCGGCAAATAGCGTGGTCTGCTATTCGCTCGGCGTGACGGCTTGCGACCCCATCGCGTGCAAACTGCTTTTCGAGCGGTTCCTTTCCGAAGGCCGCACTTCATGGCCCGATATTGACCTCGACTTGCCGAGCGGCGACCGGCGCGAGCGGGTCATTCAGGAAGTCTATCGGCGGTACGGCAAGCACGGCGCGGCCATGACCGCGAACGTCATTACCTTTCGCGGGCGCAGCGCCATGCGCGAGATTGGCAAGGCGCTCAACTTTCCGCCCGACGTGCTCACCCGCTTCTCGCACCTTTTCGGGCACGGGGATTTTCCGCACACGCTCGAATTGGAGGCGCAGGTCGCGCAGGCGGGCATCGCGCAGGCGCACCCGCGCGCCGCGGCGGCCGCGGCGCTTTACCGGCGCATCCACGGCTTGCCGCGCCACCTCGGGCAGCACAGCGGCGGAATGATTATTTGCGAAGGGCGGTTGAGCGGCGTCGTGCCGCTGGAAAATGCTTCGATGCCGGGGCGCGTGGTGGCGCAGTGGGACAAGGACGACTGCGAAGACCTTGGGATTATCAAAGTGGATTTGCTCGGCCTTGGCATGATGGCCGCGATGCAGGATACATTGGAAATGTGCGCGGCGCGCGGGCGTCCCGTGGACTTGGCGATGATTCCGAAAGACGATGCGGCGACATATGATTTGCTTTGCCGCGCCGACACCATCGGGACGTTTCAAGTGGAGAGCCGCGCGCAAATCGCCACATTGCCGCGCGTACAGCCACGGGAATTTTATGACGTGGTGGTGGAAGTCGCCCTCATCCGGCCCGGCCCGATTCAGGGAAATATGGTGCATCCCTACATCGCACGGCGGCGGGGTGATGAAGCGGTCGAGTTCATGGACGAGCGCCTGCGGCCCGTTTTGGAGCGCACGTTTGGCGTCCCGCTCTTTCAAGAGCAGCTTTTGAAAATCGCAATGGTTATGGCGGACTTCAGCGGGAGCGAAGCGGAGGAATTGCGCCGCGCCTTAAGTTTCCACCGCTCGCAGGAACGCATGGAAAAGGTCTGCGTGAAACTGCGCGATGGCCTTGCGCGAAACTCCGTGCCGCCGCAAACCGCCGAGCGCATCGTCCAGGCGGTGCAATCCTTCGCAGTTTATGGTTTCCCTGAATCGCACGCGATTTCCTTTGCGCTCATCGCCTACGCGAGTTGCTGGATGAAGGTGCATCGCGCGCCGGAGTTTTATGCGGGCCTCCTCAACAATCAGCCGATGGGCTTTTACTCGGCTGCGACGCTGGTAAAGGACGCGAAGCGGCATGGCGTGCGCATTCGCCCGGTGAATGTCTTGGAAAGCGACTGGCTTTGCACGGTGGGCGCGAATGAATCGCTTCGCCTTGGCCTGTGCTACGTGCGCGGCCTCACGCATGGGGATGGGGAGCGCATTATTGCCGAGCGCAACGCCGCGCCGTTTGCGTCGCTCGTGGATTTCCAGCTTCGGACCGCTCTATCGAAAACGGCCATGCGCGCGCTGGCAAAAGTCGGCGCGTTGAATGGCTTGAGCGAACATCGCCGCGCCGCGCAGTGGCAGGCGGAGATTACCCGCACCCCGGACGATCTCTTTGGGAGTGCGGAAACACTGCGACCGCCGCCCCTGCACCCGATGAATCCATTCGAGCGGTTGAACGCCGACTACGCGGGCACGACGCTGACAACCGGCCCGCATCCGATGGCGCTGGTTCGCAAGCGTGTGCCGCATCTTTGGCGCGCGAGCGATTTGGAAGCCGCCGCAAATGGCGTACATCTCGCCATCGGCGGCATGGTGATTTGCCGCCAGCGACCGGGCACGGCGAAGGGCGTCGTATTTATCAGCGTGGAGGATGAAACCGGCGTCGCGAACACCATTGTCTCCGCGAAACTTTTTGAGAAAAACCGCCTGCAAATCTCAGAAGAAGGCTTCCTCGAAATCCACGGCATCCTGCAAAAAGTCGATGGCGTGATTCAGGTCAAAGCCTGCGAGATTGTGCCGCTGCTCATTGAGCAAATGGCGACACCGGCCTCGCATGACTTCCACTAGACCGCCGTTCTGGACTGGGAGCATTTCTTGAAATCGTGATCGGCGGCTGTCACACAACCGACGGTCAATCGGCGGACGAAGCTTTTTGTGTATGAACGCCAAACTTGCCAAAAAGAATGTGGCCATCCTGGCAACCGATGGCTTCGAGCAAGCCGAACTCGAAGAACCGCTGAAGGCTTTGAAGGAGGCGGGGGCCGCTGTCCGCATCGTCTCCTTGAAGAAGGGACGAATCCAAGGGATGAAGCACGCTGATAAGGGAGATCAATTCGACGTCGACCTCGCCCTGGCTGACGCGAAGCCGGATGATTTCGACGCTCTGATGCTGCCTGGGGGGTTGATGAACCCGGATACGCTCCGGTCCACGAAGGAAGCGGTGAGTTTTGTTCGCGCCTTCGCCGAGGCGGGCAAGCCGATAGCGGCGATCTGCCACGCGCCGTGGTTGCTGATCGAGGCCGGGATTGTCGCGGGCCGCAAGCTTACTTCATGGCCGGCCATTCAGACCGATGTGCGAAACGCCGGCGGAAACTGGGTGGATGAGGAAGTCGTCGTGGACAATGGGCTCGTAACCAGCCGCAAACCTGATGACATACCTGCATTCAACAAAAAGATGATCGAGGAAATTCTCGAGGGACGGCACGAGAGGATGGCGCCGTCTGTCCCAGTCTAAATTGGCAATTCCCTGGCGGGAGGATAGCCGTGTTGCTCGCGTCCGAGATCGCCGTCATAAAGTTTTGTCGTTTTGAAACGCTCGAATCGGCCGTCGCCTGCGAGGTCTTTGCAACGCTTGCGAAGGGCGTCCATCTCGTCCTCGCTCATCGGTTTGAACCCACGCGCAACCGCGAGGTTCTACTCGAGCACATAGAGTGAATCGATCCCGCTGATCGTCGTCGCGACGGGCAAACTCATCGCGTAGCGGAGTCCTTCCTCGGGTGTGATCGCTCCGTTCGCCACCATCTCGCCGCTTCCGCCCAAGCTCTTCATTCCCAGCACGGCGATGCCGCGTCGATTCGCTTCGGGAAGCACTTGTTTCTCGAAACTGCGGAAGCTCGCGTCGAAACAATTTAAAGGCATCTGCACCGTATCGAAGGGAAAATCGTGCGACAACATTTTCAGGTGGATTGCGGGATCCTTGTGCCCTGTGAAGCCGATGAAGCGGACTTTTCCCTGCTGTTTTGCAAGCAGAAGCGCCTCGGCGGCTCCGCCGGGCGCGAAAATAAGGTCCGGATCGTTGTAATAGACAACTTCATGGATTTGCCAGATGTCGAGGTGATCGGTTTGAAGGCGGCTTAAGGACTCTTCGAGCATCCGCATCGCCACATCCTTGCCGCGTCCATGCGTGCAAACCTTCGTCATCAGGATCGCTTGGTCGCGCTTGCCCTTGAGGGCCGCGCCCAGCCGCACTTCGCTTTCGCCCTCGTGGTATTCCCATGCATTGTCAAAAAAATTCACGCCCGCATCCAGGGCGCGGGCGACTATCTCGACGGCCTCCTTTTGATCCGCGGCGCCTAAATGAAATCCACCAAGCCCCAGCGCCGAGGCTTGCAACCCGGTCTTACCCAGGGGTTTTTTAGGAATTTGAGAATCATCCATTCCGGCGGCGCCAGTGGATTTATCTTTAGCCATGGAGATGCCTCCCGGGATGAACGTCGCCGCGCCCGCCAGCGCCGCTCCTTTCACAAAGGTGCGCCGGTGCAGTTTCCACGGCCCGGAATCGCTGGAAGCCTCATCGTTCACGATTTTAAGACCGGAAAAGCGCGCCCGGTGTTATCCGTCTCCCGGAGCATTTCTTTTATTTCCTTCTGCTCTTCATCGACCGGGAAACCGTGCGCCCACCGCGCTTCCGGGTTGTCGAATTGAAGCGAGACTTTGTAATGCTCGAAGCGGCCGTCCGCCGCATGGTCGCGGCACTGCTCGCGCAAGGCGTCCATTTCCTGGGGACTCATCGGCTCGAAGTCCTGCGCGATTTTCAAGTTCTGATGCAACACTTCGAGTTTATCCATGCCCGTGATCGTCGTCGCAACCGGGAGACTCATCGCGTAACGGAGCGCTTGTTTCGGGGTAAGCAGCCCTTTTTTCAACGGCTCGCCCTTGCCGTTCAGCGGCTTCATCCCGAGGGGGGCGATGCCACGCTTGTTCAACTCCGGTAACACTTGTGTTTCGAAGCTATGAAAAGAGGCGTCGAACGCATTCAGCGGCATCTGCACCGAATCGAACGGAAAGCCCGTCCCCAGCATCTTCAAATGGATCTCGGGCGCCTTGTGGCCGGTGAAGCCAACGAAGCGCACCTTGCCCTGCTGTTTCGCCTTCGTCAGCGCCTCGGCCGCGCCTCCCGGGCGGATAAAAAGCTCCGGATCATTATCGAACCCGACGCCGTGAACCTGCCAGAGGTCCAGGTGGTCGGTCTGCAATCGGCGCAGGGATTCCTCGAGCATCCGCATGGCAAGCGCGGCGTCCCGTCCGTGCGTGCAAACCTTGGTCATAAGGAAAACCTTATCCCGCAGTCCCTTGAGTTCCTTAAGGCCTTTGCCCATCCAGTTCTCCGATTTCCCCCGGTTATACTCCCAGCAATTGTCAAAAAACGTCACTCCTCCGTCGACCGCCTCGCGAATGATCTGGATCGCGGTTTTTTCATCTTGCGCGTCGCCGAGGTGATGCCCTCCGAGTCCAAGGGCGGAGATCTTGACGCCCGACGTTCCAAAACTCCTGAGCGGAATTGAACTCATGGGAGCAGATTAGCCCGTCGCGGGTTTCGCCGTTCCGCGGTTTACTGAAGCGACATCGGAGAAACATTTGGCGACACATTAGGCGATGTGCCAGGTGAGACGCCGGGTGACGAACCAGGCAAGGGTGAGACGCCGGGCGACGAACCGGGCGTTCCAGGATTTGTGCTTCCCCCGGGCGAGATGTTCCCGGCGCCGGGAATTGTCCCATTTCCGCCCGTTCCTCCATTTGCAGTTCCGCCGGTTCCATTTCCTGCGCCCGTCCCGGCGTTCCCGCCGCCCGTCCCGGCTTGCATGAGTAGGATGCCGCGCCCCGAAGCTTTCCCCCCAAAGCTGAACTCGGTCAGAAGCAGCAGGCAGGCGCTCGTCAAACAGTATATATATTTCTTTTTCATGGTTAGTGAAGATTCGATATTCGCGAGCGGCATGGATGTAAGAATAACCCCTTCGTTGCGGGCGAAAGTGCATGACACGCTGTAAGGGGATGACATGGCGATATTCCTGAGTATCCTATCCGCCGCCATGGGCCGCTCATTATCTGAAAACAAAAGGCCCGCCGTTTCCGGGCCGCGACATTGACCATCGCGATGCGCCCGCCGCCGTCGATCAGCGTCATCATTCCCGCGTACAACTCGGCGCAATACATCGGCGCGACGCTGGAGAGCGTCCGCGCGCAAACCGTGGAGGACTGGGAATGCCTCGTCGTGAGCGACGGCTCGACTGACGGGACGGCTGCGGTCGCGGAACGCCACGCGGAAGCCGACCCGCGCATCCGGGTCATACGGCAGCCGAACGCGGGGCGTGCGTCGGCGGCCAACAACGGCTTCGGCCTCGCTTCCCCGGCTTCCGAATATGTTACGTTCATGGACAGTGACGATGTCTGGCTGCCGGACGCGCTCGAGGCCCTGCACGACGCGTTGCTCAAACACCCGGAAGCGGCGGCGGTCAGCGGGCTAGCGGACTTCATCGACGAGAAGGGCGATCCGCTGGAGACGGGCTGGTTTTCGGAGCAGGGCCGCAGAAGGTTTGGCGTGAAAGGGAAAAAGGTCGCCGTGTTGGAACCTTCGGAGCCGACCACCTTCATTTCCCTGGCATGGGCCACCTCCATCTGGCCTCCGGGCGTTCTGCTCGCCCGCCGGAAGGCTTATGAACTCGCCGGCCCGTTCGATCCGGCGATGTGGCCTTCGGATGACTGGGACATCACCATCCGTTTAAGCCGCAACGGGGACATCGTTTTTCTCGACCGGATCGTTCTCCTTTATCGGCGCCACGGGAGCAACAGTTCGAGGGACGCGGAGAAAATCGAGAGGGCGCGGGATGCCGTCCGCTTCAAGACCTTTTATGCGCCGCGGAATACGCCGGAACAACAGCGGCTGCTCGTCCAAGGCTGGCGGGCGTGGCAGAAAAGGTACGCGAGCGAACATCTCAAACGGAGCCTGGAAAGTTTTCGCCGAGGCAGATTTCTTGAGGCCGTTGATTTCTTTGCGCGCATTGGAATCGCGGGGTTCCGGTGGCTCCGCGGTCATCCCGTTAATTAATCTTGCCGTCCGGCCCCCGGCGCTCTTAAGTTGCGCTTTTTCCGGGAGACTCCTCCCTTCCCGGGCCGGAAAGCACATGTCATCGCGAGTTTTCAGGGAGGGAAATTGGCGTTCCGCGCTGGCGGCGGCTCTCTTCCCGTCGCTGTTTGTTCTTGCCTTGGTGGTGTCGATTTCCGTCGCCGGGTTCGCCGTCATCCGCGGTTGGGAGCGAAGAAATCTGCAAAATGAATTCTCGAATCTCGCCCGGAACCGCGTCGACATCCTCCACGGCAAGATGCTGGGGTCGATGGAGGTGCTGCAATCGATCGCCCAGCTTTTCTCCTCCAATGCCGCGTTGACGCGGGCCGGGTTCGAGAACTTCGTCTCCGACGCCCTTGCGCGGCATCCTGAAATCCAGGCGTTATCGTGGAACCCGCGCGTGCCGGGGCCGCGGCGCGGACTGTTCGAGGCGCAGGCGAGGCGCGAAGGCTTGCCGGACTTTGAGATACGCGAGCTGGATGGGAACGGCCGGCTGACGCGGGCGGGCGCCCGCGAGGAATACGTGCCCGTTTACTTCGAGACGCCGCTGGAGAAAAACCGGGCGTCGCTGGGGTTCGACCTCGCCTCCAACCGCGAACGGGGGGCGGCCCTGGCCGCCGCGCGGGACACCGGCAGCGCGACGACGACGCAGCCGCTGCGGCTCGTGCAGGAAACCGGGAACCAGATGGGCTTCGTGGTCGTCCTTCCGATCTATGGCGGGGGGCGCGCCGGCGTGGAAGAGAGGCGCAGCCATCTCATAGGCTACGCCTCCGCCGTATTTCGCACCGGGGACCTCGTCGAGTTTGCCTGGAAAGACCTCGGCTGGCGGGACATGGATGTCTCCATCCATTGCGTCGCGGGGCGCCGCATGCTCATCTATCGCCACGGGTTCGGCGAAAGCGACGCCGGCGTTTTCCACAACCAGGCCATGGATGTCGCGGGCGGGCTTTGGCAACTGACCTTCACCCCGACGCCGCGCTTTCTCGCTTCCCACATCCTGTGGCAGGCGTGGGCGGCGCTCGCCGCGGGGCTGACCATCGCGTTCCTGGTGGGCGCGTGCCTCTGGGGCTGGCTCCGCCGGTCCGCCGAGATCGAACAGCGCGTGGTCGAGCGCACGGCGCAACTGCGCACGGCGGAGAAGAAATACAGGAGCATCTTCGAGAATTCCGTGGAGGGCATCTTTCAGACGACGCGGGATGGCCGCTATATCAGCGCGAACCCGGCGCTGGCCCGCATCTACGGCTACGGGTCGCCGTGGGAATTGATCGCCGCCCTCGACGACATCGAAAGGCAGCTCTACATCGAGCCGGAACGCCGCAAGGAGTTCATGCGCGCCGTGCAGGAGGATGGCGAGGTCTCCAGCTTCGAGTCGCAGGTCCGCCGCAAGGATGGTTCCGTCATCTGGATATCCGAGAAAGCGCGCGCCGTGCGCGGCGAGGAGGGGGAAGTCCTCTACTACGAAGGCGCGGTCGAGGACGTCACCGGACGCAAGGCGGAGCGCCAGGCGCTGGAGGAGCGGGTGCGTGAGCGCACCGCGGCGCTGCAAGCCGAGATCATCGAGCGGAAGCGGGCGGAGGACGCGGCGGCGGCGGCCAACAAGGCGAAAACCAGCTTCCTCGCGCACATGAGCCACGAGATCCGCACCCCGCTCAACGCCGTGCTGGGTTACGCGCAGATCCTCCAGCGGGACAAGGCGCTCCCGCCCGAGCATCGCCGCGCCATCGAGGCGATAGCCAACAGCGGCGCCCATCTCTTCGGCCTCATCGACGACGTGCTGGACATTTCCAAGATCGAGGCGGGCCGGATGGAACTCCAGCTCGCGGACTTTTCCCTGGCCGGCCTGGTGCGGCGGCTGGAGGCGATGTTCCGGCACCGTTGCGAGCAGAAGCGGCTCCGGTTTTCCGTGACGCGCCCGGCCGAAACGGGCTGGGTCCGCGGCGACGAAGGAAAACTTCGCCAAGTGCTCATCAACATCCTCGGCAACGCGGTCAAGTTCACCGAACGCGGGGAGATAAGCCTCCGGGTCGGGAAGAAAGCGGGCGGCGTCCACCATTTCGAAGTGGCCGACACCGGCATCGGCATGGACGAGGAGGAGCAGGCGCGGGTCACGGCTCCTTTTTCCCAGGGCGCGGGCGGCATACGCAAAGGGGGAAGCGGCCTCGGCCTCGCCATCTCGAAGCGGCAGATCGAGCTCATGGGAGGCGAACTCCGTTTCCAGTCCGAGGCGGGCGCCGGCTCGCGCTTCTCCTTTTCTCTGCCGCTGCCCGGAGCGGGGGTCCTGCCCGGAAGAACGGATTATGGCACAGCGCGGCTGGCGCCCGGCTGCAAGATCAACGCGCTGGTTGTCGACGACATCGAGGAAAACCGAACCGTCCTCGCGGGGCTGCTCTCCGCGGCGGGGTGCGGCGTCCTCACGGCGGAGAACGGGCAGCAAGCGCTGGAGATCGTCCGCGTCGCCGCGCCGGACATCATCTTCATGGACATCTGGATGCCGGGCATGAACGGCATCGAGACCACGCACGCCATCCTCGCGGAGGGCGGCGGCAAGGCGAGGATCATCGCCCATTCCGCCTCGGCGTTCGACCACGAACAGCGGCGGTACCTCGACGCCGGTTTCGATGATTTCTTCGCCAAGCCGTTCCGGTACGAACGGGTGTGCGAATGCCTGGCGCAGCACTTGCAAGCCCGCTTCGAGCAGGAGCCTCCGCCGGTGATCCCGCCGCCCGGGGACTTCGCCTTGCCGGAGGAACTGGCATTGCGTTTGAAAGCCGCCGCCGAACTCTATAACGTGACCGCCATGAAAGCCTGCCTTGGCGAGGCGGCCCTGCTGGGAGACGGCGCGAAGGATGTCGCGGACCATCTGCTGGCGGCGGTGCATCGCTGCGATATCGACCTCATCCTCGAGTACCTCGCCTGACGCGCATGGCGGAGAAAATCCTGCTGGTCGATGACAACCCGGTCAACCTGAAGGTGCTGGGAGACGCCCTGGAGCCGCACGGCTATTCCATCCTGGCGGCGCCGAGCGGCGAAGTGGCGTTGCGCGTCGCCGCGGCGGGCGCGCCGGAACTGATCCTGCTGGACATCCTCATGCCCGGCCTGGACGGCATCGAGACCTGCCGTCTTCTCAAGGAAAAACCCGCCACGCGCGACATCCCCGTCATCTTCATCAGCGCGAAGAACGACAGCGTGGCCGAGGGGTTCCGCGCGGGCGGCATCGACTACATCACCAAGCCGTTCCAAAGCGAGGAGGTTCTCCTCCGCGTCGAGAACCACCTCAAACGCATCCGCCTGACGAAAGAACTGGTGGACAAGAACGAGCGCCTTCGCAAGGAGATCGAGCTGCGGGAGCGGGCCGATGAAAAGCTGAACGCCCTCTCCGACCAGGAAGCGGAACGCTGGGGCGTGGCCGGCCTGGTCGGCAAGAGCCGGACGGTCGCCGCCATCCTGGAAGACGTCCGCAAGCTCCACGCCTTTGGCGCCACGAGCGTCCTCCTGACCGGGGAGAGCGGCACGGGCAAGGAGCTGATCGCGCGGGCCATCCATTTCGGCGGGCCGCGCGCGAAGGCGCCGTTCATCCCGGTCAACTGCGTCGCCATCCCGGAAGAACTGGCGGAGTCGCTCTTCTTCGGGCATTTGAAAGGCTCCTTCACCGGCGCCACGGCCGACCGCAAAGGCTATTTCGAACAGGCCGACGGCGGCACGCTTTTCCTGGACGAGATAGGCGACATGCCGCTGCTGCTCCAGGCCAAGCTGCTGCGCGTGCTGGAGGACGGCATCGTGACCCCGCTCGGCGCGACCGCCGGCAAGCGGGTGAACGTCCGCGTCCTGGCCGCCACGAATGTCGATCTGGACGCAAAGATCGCGGACCGCTCCTTCCGGCAGGACCTTTATTTCCGTCTCGCGCGCTTCACCGTCCTCAATCCGCCCCTGCGGCAGCGCCGCGAGGACATCCCGCTGCTGTCGGAACATTTCCTGCATTTGTTCTCGCGCGAGATGGGCCGGCGCGCGCGGTTGAGCCCCGGGGCGCTCGCCATGCTGGAGGCCTACGATTTCCCGGGCAACGTGCGGGAATTGAAAAACATCATAGAACGTTCCCTCATCGAAAGCGGCGGCGGGGAGATCCAGGCGTCGCACATACGGCTCGCTGGGCCTCGCGCCGCGGCGGCGCCTTCGCCGCGCCCCGCCGCGGATTTCGCCGCGGCCGAAGAACTCCCGTTGAACCTGGACAAAGCGGAGGACTTGCTCATCCAGCGCGCGCTGGCCGCGGCCGACGGCAACATAGCCGAAGCGGCCCGCCTGCTCGGAGTCCACCGGACTCGGATATACCGCAACCTCGCGGCCAGGCGACAGACATGAGGCTGGCGCGCCATGACCGCGCCAGCCTCGTTGCCTCCAGGAAAGCCAGGAAAGAAAATCTCGCTATTCGGCGAGCGCGGGAATTTCGCCAAAGCCTTCGCCTTCGCCTTCGCCTTCCTCTTCCTCCTCGGCCGCGGGTTCGGAGGCGGTTGCGAATTTGGCGCAGCCGGTGAGGAATAGCGCCACGGCGAGATAGCTTGCCGCCACGACAGGCGTCTGCCCGAAGCCGACCGCTTCGCCGTGCATGAGGCCGAAGAAAGTCAGCGCCGAGCCGGCGAACGCGAATCCCGCCGCATACAGGAATTTCCGCTCGATGATGTAGGTCGTCGTGGCGCCGAGCACCACGCCCGCCAGGATCGAGCCGCCGCCCAGCACGGCCAGCCCGTGGTACATCACGCCCGTTTGCGCCATGGCGGCGATCATGTCCGGCGTGACTTGATGAATGCCGGAGACCGCTCCCAGGGAATTGTCGATCTGCAATTTTCCCCAGGCCGCCAGCGAGGGAACCAGCGCCACCACGATGGCGGGCGCATGCCGTTTCGGGCTTTCCTGGAAGGCTTGCGAGCCGATCAGCATGCCGATGTACAGGAGGATCGGCGAGATCGCCACCACGGGAATGAGCGCCGTCATCAAGGAGATGACGCCGAACCACGAAAGGACGATGACCATGAGGCCCGTCGCCGCGGAGTAGCCGATGCGCCCGCCCATCGACTTCCAGCCCGGGTGGCCGATGTAAACCGCGTTGATGTAAGGATTGCCCATGAGGCAGCCGATGAGGCTCACCACGCCGTCGGCGGTCAGCACGCGCGTGGTCGGGTATTCGTCGCCCGCCGCGGAGGCGCTGACGACGTTGTCCATGGCTTCCACGAGGTCATAGATTCCAAACGGGATGGCCGTGACCAGGATGACCTTGAGGAAGCTCCAGTGCAGCCCGCCCAGCACCAGCCCGACCGCGGGATGCGGCACGGCGAAGTGGAATGTCTGGAAGGAACCTTTCAGGCCTTCGAGGCTCATGCCGCCGTAGTTGAGATGGAGCAGGTTCGATCCCCACGCGATGAGAGTCCCCGCCGCGATCGCCACCAGCCCCGCCGGTATGCCGCCGTATTTCACCCCGCCGAACCAGCTCACCAGGATGACCGCGAAACAGACGACGCCCACCACCGGCGTCATGAACATTTCCAGCGCCGGCTTCATCGAGATAAACGTGATGGAGACGCCCGCGAGCGCGCCGAGCAGGGCGGCCTTCGGCGTGATCTTCCGCACGATGGGCGCGAGGAACCCGCCCGCCATCAGCACGAAACTCTGGATGAACACCCACGTAAGCCCGGCCTGCCAGCCCTTCATCGGGTCGCCCGTGGCCAGCTTCACGGGAAGCATGATGACGAGCGTGACGATGAACATGTGCGGCACGCTGATGCCCGACGGGAGCGCGCAGACATCCGTGCGCCCGGTTCTCTTCGCCAGCCTGTACGCGAGCCATGCATAGTAGAAGGTGGACATGCACATCATGAGCCCCGCCGCGGGCAGGATGCGTCCGAAGACCAGTGCGTCGGGCATTTTCAACACGAACCGCAGCAGCGCGGTCAGCGTCAGCAGGTTGACGAGTATGTTCGTGCCGAAGCCGAAGAAGGCGTTCCAGTCTCCCGGCGTCCAGATTTTAGGTTTATAGGTGGAGCTCATGTTGTTATGTGGTTGTGTTTGAGGATGCCGCCTCCAGCGCGGCCAGAATTTTGCCCGAGTCCGAGACCCAGCCGAAGATGCCGCCCTGGGCCTTGATCATCTTGAGGCCCATCTCCTGGAATTCGGGGAAGTAGGAGCCGACGCAATCCTCCGGCACCAGGCAGTCGTACCCCCGGTCGTTCGCCTCGCGGACGGTGGTGTTGACGCACACCTCCGTGGTGACGCCGGTGACGATGAGTTTCTTGATGCCGCGGTGTTGCAAAATGGCGTGCAGGTCCGTCGCGAAGAAGGCGCCCTTGCCCGGCTTGTCGATCACCGGTTCGGCGGGCAGCGGGTAAAGCTCGGGGATGATGTCGTGGCCCGCCTCGCCGCGAACCAGTATGCGGCCCATCGGGCCTGCGTCGCCGATCGATGTCTTCGAGCGGCCCCGGATTTTCTTGGCCGGCGGCAGGTCGGTCAGGTCGGCGCGATGTCCCTCCCGCGTATGAAGGACTTGCAGACCCGCGCCGCGCCAGGCGGTTAGCAGCTTGCGATTCGGCGCTATGGTGCGGCGAAGTTGGGAAACGTCATTGCCTAGCATCTCTCCGAAACCGCCCGGTTCCAGAAAATCGCGCTGCATGTCGATAATAAGGAGAGCGGTGTGGGATGGTTCGAACTCGTAGAGATACGGTTCCGCCTCGATGCCAAGCGTTTTCATGGGTTGCGAACTCGCTTAGCACGGGCCATGCCACCCGGTTATATATAAGCGGTCCGCGCTGCCCTCCAGGCACTTGCATAATGCGGACTAGCGATCCGTTCCGGGCGGAGCGTGTTTCAGATGTCGCGATTGGAACAGTTGCTACAAACGCCTGCGCATTTTGCTCCAAGTGTGCCAGGCGCGACATTTGAAACATTATCCCGCGCCAGGGGGGAGTTAAGCGACAGCCCCTAATTAACTAGCATCCAATCCATTAGGACTTTTGTTGAATTCTGGCATGGCAGCCGCTTAGGGCGGGCCGGTCATCGCAAAAGGGTGCGGTGGCGCTTAAACCCAAGAAAAATCCAAGGAACACCACTAATGAAAACAAACCACCGATACCTGCGGGCCGCGCTGGCCATGACCGCGCTGGCCGGCTCATTCCTCGCGCCCGTCCCGCGCTCCGTCGCGGGCGAGGAGTCGCCCGAGGCGAAGATGTCCAAGCCGCTGAGCGAGGAGCCGATCGAATCGAAGATTCACGTTTTGTTGAATCTCGACCTGAGCAATGCCTATATCACGCCGCGCGGACTCAATGTTAACAACAAGGGCCTCATCATCCAGCCGCTGGGAGTGCTGCTGTTCGACCTTTACTCCTCGAAAGGCTGGCTGAGCGACGTGACCATGAACCTCGCCGTATGGAATTGCCTCCAGACCTACGAGCGCAATACCGGGCCGAGGCCGGGGCCTTGGAATGAGATCGACTTCTCGGGCGGCCTGACCGTGAAAATCCTGAAGAACATCCAGCTCGACGCGGCTTACACCTCGTTCACCAGCGAGACCCAGGCGTATCCCACCTCCACGAACCTGGACTTGAAGCTGACTTACCACGATAATTTCGTGCCTGGCTTCAGCCTCAACCCCTACTATGAGTACTTCCAGGAAGTCACGAACAAGGCCACCGTCGATCTCGATCCGACGACTTCGCGGCGCAGCTTTTACTTCGTGCTGGGAATGGACCCGACGATCGCCGTCAAGATCCCGTTCCCGGTCACGATCGAACTGCCGACCTTCGCGAACTTCTGCGGCGAACATTTCTACCAGCAGTTCGGCGGCGCGGGCGGCGGCTCCGGGTTCGCGCTGATCTCGACCGAGCTGAAGGCGACCGTGCCGCTCTCCTTCATCCCGAAGGGTTACGGAAACTGGAGTTTTTACGCGGGCTGCCAGTATTACTACCTGCAAAACCACGGCTTGCTGGACGGCAACCTGGCGCTGGAACCCGGCGAGCTGCGGCATAACCTGGTGCAAGTGCACACGGGCCTGACGATCTTCTTTTAATCGGGACGCGGAATTTGCCATAACGGGCGCTGTCCGGGAGCCGATTGGCCGGACGGCGCCCCTTTCCGATATGAACTCTTCCATAGAGGCCGATCCCTATCCTTATCCGTACGACGGCGACCTGCGTCCGGAGAACACGGCGCTCATCGTCATCGACATGCAGACCGACTTCTGCGGCTTCGGCGGTTATGTCGACAAGATGGGCTATGACCTTTCTCTGACGCGCGCCCCGATAGAACCGATCCGGCGCGTGCTCGACGCCGCGCGCGCCAAGGGCTTCCACGTCATCCACACGCGCGAAGGCCACCGGCCCGACCTCGCCGACTTGCCGGAGAACAAGCTCTGGCGCAGCGCGCGCATAGGAGCCGCGATAGGCGCCGCGGGGCCGTGCGGACGCATCCTGGTGCGCGGGGAGGATGGGTGGGACATCATCCCGGAACTTCGACCCCTCGAGGGCGAAGTGATCATCGACAAACCGGGGAAGGGGTCGTTCTACGCCACCGATCTGGACCTCATCCTGCAACGGATGCGGGTGCGCAACCTCATCCTCACGGGCATCACGACCGACGTCTGCGTCCACACCACCATGCGCGAGGCCAACGACCGCGGCTACGAATGCCTGCTCCTCTCCGATTGCACCGGAGCCACCGACTACGGAAACCATCTCGCCGCGCTGAAGATGATCAAGATGCAGGGAGGCGTGTTCGGCGCCGTGGCGGACTCCGCCGCGTTCATCGCCGCGGTCCGATGACCGGCGTGCTCCTCGCCGTCAACGGCACCCTCATGCGAGGGCTGGAGCTTAATCCGAATCTGCTCGAAGCCGGCGCGGCGTTTGTCGAAGAAACCGTCACTGCGCGGGCCTATCGCCTCTGGTCGATCGAAGATCGGCACCCGGCCATGCTGCGCGTCGCACAAGGCGGCGCGGCCGTCGCGGTGGAAGTGTGGTCCGTTCCGCCCGAGGGCGTGGCCGCCATCTTGTTGAAGGAACCCGCGGGTCTCTGCGTCGGCAAAGTCCGGCTTGGCGACGGGCGGGAAGTATTGGGCGTGTTGGGCGAAGCGGCTCTCTGCGAGACGGGCCGGGAGATCACGCAATACGGCGGCTGGCGCGCTTACATCGCCGCGCCGCGGGACAAGTAACCTGCCCCAAGAGTCGCAATTCGTCGCGGACGGCCGCGGGCAAACCCCGCGGGCCGGAGCCGTCCAGCCGTTCATCCGCCGCTTCGAGGCGCCGGATGAGATCGAGCACTTCGTTGCGCGCATACGGGCCGCCCGCCGCCGCGCAGAAATGCGTGCGGCAGCCAAAAGGCCGGTCCTGGTAAATGAGGCATTTGCCGTCTTCGCGAAGCAACGGGCACGCGCCGTCCGCGCGTTCCGGCAGGGCTTTGCGCCCCGAGGCCCGCAGGGCTTTGGCGGCGACGATTGCTTCGCCGCGCGTGAGTTGCGGCGTGCGACCCGTCACGCGGAACGCACAACATTCCGTGAGCCTGCGGCAGCCGCGATCAATCGGACGTCTTTCCAAATCCCGGTAAACGGCGCGGACTTCATCGAGCGCATCGGCTTGGTTTGGACGCTTTTTCTTCACGACGCCACCGCCAGTCCGCACGCGTGTCCCGAGGCCCATGCCCATTGGAAATTGTAGCCGCCCAGCCAGCCGGTGACATCCAGGGCCTCGCCGATAAAATAGAGTCCCGGCGCCGTCCGGGCCTCCATGGTCTTCGAGTTGAGATCGCGCGTGTCGATGCCGCCGACCGTCACCTCCGCGGTCATGTAGCCCTCCGTGCCGGCCGGATGGAGCGTCCAGTTCTCGAGGCGGCGCGCCAGTTCATTGAGATCGGAAGGACGATGCGCGCGCATGATCCGGGCCGCTCCCGACGCCGCGCACCACGCGGACGCGAGCCGTTCGGGAAGCCGGCGCGAGAGGAGGTTGTTGAGTTGCATGCCGGAGGCGTGATTTTCCTCCAGCCACGCGCGGGCGCCGCCGTCGGGGAACAGATTGACGCACACGCCCATGGGCGGCTGCCAATAGGAGGAAATTTGCAGCATCGCCGGGCCGCTCAGGCCGCGATGCGTGAAGAGAAGATTCTCCGTGAAGCCGGCGGAGCGCGACCCGCGCGTTCCGTTCTCCTCCAGCCGCACCGAACAGGCTGCGGAGACGCCGCTGAGCGCGCGGCAAAAAGCGAGCGCCTCGCCTCCGAACGTGAACGGCACCAGCCCGGCGCGGGGAGGCAGAATGTTCAATCCAAACTGGCGCGCGACGGCGTACGCGAAGTCGGTCGCCCCGAGTTTGGGCAGGGAGAGGCCGCCCGTTGCGATCACCAGGCGCTTGGTCTCCATGGAACCGTCCGCCGTCTCCACGAGGAAACCCGCGTCCGCCCGGGCGCGTCGAACCGCTCCGACCTTCACGCCGGTCCTGATCTCGACCCGGCTCGCCTCGCACTCGCGCTCCAGCATCGCCACGATGTCGCGCGAGCTGTGATCGCAAAAAAGCTGGCCGAGCTTCTTTTCGTGCCAGGCGATGCCGTGCTCTTCCACGAGCGCGATGAAATCGTGCGGCGTATGGCGCGCGAGCGCCGACTTGCAGAAATCCGGATTGGACGACAGATAATTCTCGGGACCGGCGTCGCGATTGGTGAAATTACATCTGCCGCCTCCGGAGATGAGAATCTTGGCGCCGATTCGCGCGCCCCTCTCCAGCAATACGACGGAACGCCCTTGCCGGCCGGCCACGCTTGCACACATCAGGCCCGCGGCGCCCGCGCCAATTACGGTAACATCGGTCATGTCGCAAACAGTCTGCCGCGAGTAAGATGAGCTTTCCAAAACAAATTCCCCCGAGGCACAATTCAGCATGACCAGCAAGCGCAGTTACGTTGCACGCGGTGCGCTTGCGCTTCTTCTTGCGCTTGCCGCGGGCGCGGGCGAGCCCGTCAAACTTGAAGTCACTCCCGTCGAACCGGCGCGCTTTGAGAAGCGGGAGAACGGCGTCTATTTCGCCGATTTCGGGCAGGACGCATTCGGCGGGTTGAGGATCGAGTTTCCCGCCGATCCGTCCCCGGGCGCATGGAAAGTGCGCCTGGGGGAAAAGCTCGGCGCGAACGGCGCGATCGACCGCAACCCCGGCGGCAGCGTGAGCTTCCGCGAAGTGCCGCTGGCCGTGCAACCGGGCAGGCGCGCTTATCAACTCGACATCCCCCCCGGGAAACTTCCCAGGGGGGCGGTCACCGCCAAGGCGCCGGGGGCGGGGGAGATCGCGCCGTTTCGCTACGCGGAGATCGAAGGCCCGGCGTCGGCGCTGGAGAGGTCGGGCGTCCGGCAGTTGTTCGTGCACGCGCCCTTCGACGAAAACGCATCGGGCTTCGAATGCGCGGACGAAACGCTGAACGCCGTGTGGAAGCTCTGCAAGCACACCATCGAGGCGGCCACGGCGTTCGGCGTTTACATCGACGGCGACCGCGAGCGCACGCCTTACGAGGCGGACGCGTACATCGCGCAGTTGACGCACTACGCCTGCGACCTTGATCCGCGCGTCGCGCGCGCCACCTTCGAGTATTTGTTGAAACACCCGACGTGGCCGACCGAATGGAGTTTTCACATGCCGATGATCGCCGCGGAGGATTACGAGGCGACCGGCGATCCGGAGCTTGCGCGGGATCATTACGAAGAGTTGAAAGGCAAGCTGCTGACGGGCAAGGCGCGGGGCGACGGCTTGTTGCGCGCGGGCGCGATCGTGGATTGGCCGGCCGGCGAGCGCGACGGCTACAACAACGGAAGACAATTTCCCGGCGACCGGCAACTCGGGCCCGAATACAACACCGTCGTCAACGCCTTCTACTATCACGCGCTCGGGAAGATGGCGCTGCTCGCGCGCGCCTTGAACAAGGAGGACGACGCGCGCGATTTCGAGGCGAAAGCGAAGCAGGTCTATGAAGCGTTCAACCGCGTTTTCTTCGATCCCATGCGCGGCGTTTACACCGACGGGGAAGGCGGCGCGCACGCTTCGCTGCACGCGAATATGTTCGCCCTGGCCTTCGGCCTCGCGCCCGAGGACCGGGTCGCGCGGGTCGCCGATTTTGTGCAATCGCGCGGGATGGCGTGCAGCGTCTACGGCGCGCAATATCTGCTCGAGGGGTTGTTCAAGGCGGGCAGGGACGGCTATGCCGTGCAACTCATGGCGTCCAAAAGCGACCGGAGCTGGGGGCATATGCTGGACCTCGGCTCGACGATGACGCTGGAAGCCTGGGACCCGAAATACAAGAATAACCTGACCTGGAACCACGCCTGGGGCGCGGCGCCCGCGAACATTCTTTCGCGGTTCGTCCTCGGCGTGCGCCCGCTTGAACCCGGCTCGTCCAAAATCCTGGTCGCCCCCCAGCCCGGCGGGTTAAAATGGGTGCGCGGCAAGGTCCCGACCGCCATCGGCCCCGTCTCGTTGAACATCGGCAACGGCGCTGTTTTCAGGCTGGAAATCGAACTCCCTCCGAACGCGAACGCGCGCATCGTGCCGCCCCGGCGCCTGGGCGGGCAAGTCTGGCTGGATGGGAAACCCGCTTTGAGCCTGGATGGCGTCAGGGCCGGGCGGCATGTCATCGAATCGCGCTGACGCGCCGCCGCCCGATGCGCGCTTCGAGCGCATCCGCGAGGAAAGCCGCCAGGAGCAGCGAGAGCAAAAGGTTGCGGGGACTGTAATACGCGGGACGGCGCGGGGCCTTCCATATCCGCGCCAGGTCGAGCCGCTCGACGCCGCCGGTGGCCCTGGCGACGCCTTGCAACTCCAGGAGTCGGGCGCGGTCGAACGCCCACTCGATGCTGCCGCCCGCGACGACCGGGCCGAATGGCAGGGTGAAATTGGCGGCCTGCACGACGCCGCGCGCCCACCGCTCCGGCGCCAGGTCTGCGGTGGCGGCATAATGGCCCGGGGAAAAGCGTCGCCAGACCAATTCGCGCGAACCGGCCGCTCCCTCTTCGGCGAGCAGGATGCGCGGGGCCGCCTGGGCAAACCGCGGTTCCCAGGAAGCGTCGTGGTACAGATCGAGCCGCAGTTGCGTGCCGGCCAGGCGCGTTTTCAGGGCGATGCCGGGCGGCGGCTGCTCGCCCCCGAGCCAGCGGGCGAGCGTCTGGACAAAGTCCGCGTAATGATCCCAGGAACGCGTCCTCGCGGAAAACTCGCCGCCGAGCGGAAACGAGACCGCGGCCACCCGGCCGGCGCCCCGCTGCCAAAAGGCGGCGAGCGGCGCGTGGTATTGGTCCCCGGAAAAGGCGGCCGCCGTGGCATCCGGCTTCATGTAGCTGAGGTTGTAGCCGTCCACGGCGTCCGGCCAGGGAAGGGGGCGCGCGGCCAGCGCGAGCCAGCCGGCGGCGGGTTTCACTTTCACCGGTTCCTGGATGAAAGCCGAGCGCGCCACGGCCACGGTTTCCTGGGAGAAGATCGCGGGGAGATCGGAAGCGTTCTCGTTGAAAAAGACGCGGCCCTTTCCAAGCTGCGCCACTTCGCGCAGGAAGTTGCCGCCGGAATCGCTGTCGCGGCCGAGGCCGATGACGCTGATGGTGATGCCGTCGCGCACCATGTCCTTGATCAGCGACGGGTAATCGCCGAGTTCCTGGGTGGCGTCGTTCGCGTCGGCGAAGAGCACCACGTGGCGCTGGCCCGCCGGCGCCTGTTTCAGGGAGTTCCAGGCGGCCCGCAACCCGGTGGGGACGCAGATGCCGCCGCCGCTGCTGGTGATGCGCCGCACGGCGTCGATGAGCGGCTGCCGGTTCCCGCCGAGGCCGGTGAGGGGCACGATCTCGTGCGGCTGCGTATCCACGGCGAAAACGCTGACAGCGTCCATCGCGCCGAGAAGGCCGATCGAGCGCGCCGAGCCTTCGTCCGCCAGGTCGATCTTCTCCACTCCCGGCGCGACCGACGCCGCCATGCTGCCGGAGCGGTCCAGGACGATGGACATGGCCACCGCCAATTTTCTCTGCTCGGTGCGAAGCTCCATCGAGACGGGCAGCAGCGAGTCCACCGGCGATTCAAAATAGCCGCCCGAGCCGAACGACTGCTTTCCGCCCGCCATCAGCAAGCCGCCCCCTTGCGAGCGAACATAGAAATCGAGGGCCTGCAGGAACTCGGGTTGGAATTGCCAGGCGGGGACGTTGTTCAGGATGATGGCGCGCGCGCCGGAAAGCTGCCCGACGTGCGCCGCGCGCGGGTCAACTGTCTGAACGTCGAATCCCTGCGAGCGCAGGACAGCGGCGAGCGGATCCTCCGCATACGCCGTGACGAGGAGGATGCGCGGGCCGCCGGTTATCTCGATCCATTTCTCCGCGCGATTGTTCCCGGCATGGGCGTCATTGGCCGCGGAAAGAACGGCGGTGTAACGGTGCGCCCCCGTTTGCGGCAGGCGATCCGTAAATCGCACCACCGCCTTGCCGTCTTTGACATCCGCCTCGCTTTGGCCTATCGGCGCGCCGTCCCGGAGGATTTGCAGATGGACGGGGCCGTCGGGCTGGCCGTCGATTTCGGTTTCCAGGAGGAACGGCTCGCCGGTCTGCGCGCGCACCGGCAGGTCGAAACGCCCGACGCGGTAGTCCGCGGCGTCCGGCGAGATCAGGAGCCGGTAATCGAGCGCGACCTGCTGGCGGTTGAGGCGTTCCGCCGCGTCGGAGAGCGGCTCCGTGGAGTAGCCGTCCGTGACCAGGAGGATGCGGGCCGCGCGATCCGGCGCCATGCGTGCGAGCGCGAATTGCAGGGCGAGGTTCGTGCGCGTGAGCTGCCGTTGCCGGGGCGACATCTCGTCCGCTTCCTCGCGGAGTTGGGCGAGGCTGGCATAGTCGGCATAGATGATCCGGTCGTCCGCGCCGCGCGAACGCTCGAGAAGCGTCTCGATCTCCTGCCGGTGCAGGGCCAGCGTGTCCGCCGCGGAGGCGGATTGATCCTCCAGCACCCACAGGTCCAGGCCGCGCCCGAGGCGGCGGATTTGCGGATCGGTCAAAAGCAGGATCAGCAACGCGAGACAAAAGAGGCGCAGCGGAGCCAGTCGCCCGACGAGAAAAGCCGCCGCGGGGAGGAGCAGAAGCCAGGAGGGCGCGCCCAGATGGATCACGGGCGCCTCCAGCTCCCAAGCATCGCGGCGCCCAGCGCGAGCATCCACACGGGCGCAAAGAGATCGGCCTGGCTGTTTTTCTGGATCGTTCGCGCCGTCTCCGCGCGCAACTCATCGGCGGCGCAGGCCTGGCGGAAATCGGCCGCGCGCGCGTCCGCGAAATTCGCGGCTCCGTCCACCCGTTCTTCGGAGCCTTGCACCACGCGGAAGAATCCCGGTTCGGCGGGAGCGCGCAAAGCCGGTTCCGCGGACCCGGCGATGACCGGCGCCGGGAGATGGGGATTCGCCGCGACCGCGAGGAGTTCGTTCGTCTCGAAGTTGCGGGCTTCCGGCGCGGCCTTGGCGGCGCGCACCTCTTCCGCGAAGCGGTGCAGCAGCAGCACGAAAGCGGGGAGCCGCGCCGCGTTCGACGCGCGCACGTCGAAGTTCACCACCAGGAGCGGGGAAGAGCCTTCCTGTCTCAGGAACAACAGCGGACGGTCTCCCTGCCAGACAAGCGTCTGGTCGCCGGGTTGGGCGGGAACTTTCAGGCTGTCGTGAACGAGCAGGCCCGACCAGTTCAAGTCCGCGGCCAGCGACTCCGGCGCGGCGGCCACGGCGCCGGGCGGGAATTTCTCGAGCGGAGCGGGATCGGCGACAAAGACGATGGCCGCGCCCGGCGGCAGTTTGGGAGCGAGAGGATCGTAAACGGCGAGTTCCAGGTCCGCCACGGGGGCCGGCGCTTCCACGCGCTCGACGCTCTTCAGGAACTGCTGGAAGAAGCTCGCGAGTTCCGGCGGCGCGGCGTCCTGGCGGACGGCGAGGCGCTTGAGCCGCGGCTGGAGCATCGGCAGGCGGCTGTCCAGCGGGAAGGCGTCCGCGTCCATCACCAGTTCGCATCGGCTCGCGCCCGGCGGAAAGGAGCCGTTTATGGCGACCGTCCCGTCCGGGGGGATATCCAGCGTTTGCGGGGCGGATTTTTTATCCCCGGCCTCGATCCACCAGTTGCGGCGCTGGGCGGCGGCGCCGTTGTTGCGGACGAGCGCGCGCCATTGGGCCCCCTCGACGGAGACGCCCGCGAAACCGCAGTGGTCGAACGGACGCCCCGTTGCGAGGAGGCGGACGCCGTCCGGCAGTCGCCGCTTGCGGTCGCTCACGAAGACGAGCGTTCCCTTTCCGCCCAGGAGATTTTGCGCGGCCTCCAGCGCGGGATTCGGGTCATGCGCCCCGAGGCGCGGCTTCCAGCCGCGGAGAGCCTCGAGCAGGGCCTTGCGGCTCGGGCCCGAGTAGAGGGTCGGCCTCGCCATATCGGATTCCAGGAGCTGCCATTCCGTATGAATCGCCGCGCGGTCGATGCGGGCGGCGTCCTCGTCCACCGCCTGCAACATCGCCTCCCGGCAGGCGAGCATCGAGACCGTGCTGTCCAGAACCAGGACGACGTGCTGCGCAGCGTTTGGCCGGATCCAGCGCGGCTGGACGAGCAGCCACGTCGCGAGGAGCGCCGCCAGCAGTTGCAGCCAGAGTTGCGCGGAGGAGCGGAGCCTCTGGAAGCGCCGCCCTTGCGCGCTTTCCGGCGCCAGGTGTTCCAGCAGGAAAAGGGTGCTGGCGACCACGCGGCGCGATTCCCGCTGCAAGAAATGGATCGCCAGGATTGCCGGAATGGCCGCCAGCGCGAGGAACCCGAGCGGATTGCCGAAGACGGGCATTATGCCAGCTCCACGGCTCCGACGGGCAGCGCCTCGGCCTGGAGCGCCTCCCGGAAGGCCGGCGCGGACGGCACCCGCGCCAGCAGGACGGCCCGCTTGCGCGCGCGTTCCCGCCACAGAGCGAAGTGCTGGGAATACGCCAGCTTGTAGCGGTTCAAGAGCCCTTCATCGACGCGCCGCAGGCTCTTCCGGCCGGACTCGCAATCCTCCATCTCGATGTTGCCGCTCCAGTCCGGCGCCGCTTCCGCCGCACAGAAGGGCGAGAAAATGACGCCGTGCCCGTTCCCCGCGCACAAGGCGTTCAGGAGCGCGTCCGGCGCGCCGGGGAAAAGAAGGTCGGACACCACCACGCGCAAAGAGCCCTGCCGCCAAGGGACGCGGCCGCAATCCGGGGCGGCGGCGCTTCCTTCAAGATCGCCCTCCCGCAATTCCTCGCTCGAAGCCACGCGGCGCAATCGCGAACCCGCCGCGACGAAACAGTGCAGGGAGGAGGCGGCCTGGCGCGCGCTCGTCTCGCAGAAGCAAAAGGTCTCCCAGGCGCGCCGCGCCTTTTCCTCCTCGAAGAACATCGAGCGGCTCGCATCCAGCAGGAGGTCCACCAGCGGGCTGACTTCCTCCCGGTACAGCTTCATCGTGTAAGAACCGGTGCGGGCGTACGCTCGCCAGTCGATATAGCGCGGATCGTCTCCCGGCATATAGGGGCGGTGATCCTGGAAATCGATGGAACTGCCCGCGCCGGCGCCGAGCCAGTTTCCCGCATGGCCCTTCCAGTTCCGGCTGCGGAAAGGGAGGCGCAGATGCTCGGCCGCGGCCTCCATGCGCTGCGCTGTCTCAAACCGGTTTGGAAGCATCGCGTTTGAAGGCTCGTTGCATGGCGAAGATTTTTCTCCATTCAGGGATCATCATTATAAACAGCGCGAGGATCGACGCCGCGGTCGCCGCCGCCTCGCCCGAAGCCGAGAACGCAACGGAACTCTTCGGCCAGGAAGCCATATTTCCGCTCATCAACAGATGGCAGAAAGGAATCGAGGCCGCCAGCGGTTCGCCGTCCGTGCCCGATTCGCCGGCAAGCGAACTCGTGAGCGCCGCGACGAGGCCGCAAGCGCCTTGGAAACTGATGAAGAAAACGGCCGGAGGCAGCGAGCGCACGCGCGGCAGGCGCAACACGGCGGCGGGCAGGAGGAAACTGCCCGCCGTGGCGATCATCACTCGAAGGCGGACGGAATCGCCAAGCCGGGCATGGCGGCCCGCCGCGCCGGATAATCCCGAGAACGGGCCGTGCGGCGCCAGGAAAACCACGCCCAGCGCGATCAGCAAAAAGAGCACGCCGCCGGGCCAGCCGGGATAAAGCGGCATCGCGAGCACACGGCCCGGGAAACCGAACCGCTGGAAGGGGCGGTAAACGCTTGGCACGTCCCGCACGGGTTCGCAGACCGCGCCGATGCAGGTCGGGATCAGGATGAAAGCGGAGCCGAGCCAAAGCCACCAGACGCCCGGCAGCAGGGTGGTGTAGCAACAGCACACGAGCAGGACGGCGAACGCGGCGAGACGCCTCGAACTGCTGTGGTTCACCGCGTCCGGCGCGAGCTTCCCCGCCGCGAACTCGATCATGGAAAACAGAAAGAGGGCGGCCAGGAGAAAACAGGCGGTCAACTGCCTCCATATCGGGATTCCGCTCCCGCCGCCGCTCGAAAAGAGGGCGAATCCAAACGCGCCGGAACTCAGGAGTCCGAAGAGCCAGAAAAGAATCATCACGAACGCGATGATTGAGAAACCGCGCCGGACGACCGATTGGCCGGAGGAAACGGCGATCGTGACGGAGGTGAGGGCCGCCGAGCCCAGCAGGAGCCAGCCGAGCGCCTCCAGGTTAGCGATGAGATCGACTCCGCCCATGTAGTAGCGAAGCACGGCGTAGGGGAGGATGGCGGAAACCAGCAGGGCGCTCTGCGCCACGATTGCGAGCCACTTGCCCGCGGCGATGCGGCGGGGGCTGAGCCGGCTCAGGAAGATGAGTTCCAGCGTGTTTTCCTTCCGCTCCGAGGAGATGGCGTTCAAGCCGCTGAACGGCATGACGAGCAGCAGGGGGATGCAGATGATGAGCCAGTAAAACACCGTGGCGGCGGTCGTATCCTCGCCGGCTTTCGAGTTCGAGAGGCTGATGACCGTCAGCAGGATCAGCGCGCCTTGCAGAGCGAGAAACGAGATCAGGAAAGCGCGCGCGCGCATCCCCTGGCGCAATTCCTTCACCAGCATCGGGCTGATCCAGTCCGGAAAATCGGCGGGGGCCGTCATGGCTGCGGCGCCTCCAGCTTCTTGAGCAGATCGACAAAGGCGTCCTCGAGCTTACGGGTCCGGCGATGGAAATCCGAGACGGGGAGGCCGTCGGCGATCATCTTTTGCAACACGCCGGAAACCAGCCCGGGGGTCTCCTCTCCGAGATCGACCAGCGCTTTGTTTTCCAGCATTTCCACCAGCCGTACGCCCGGAGTCCGTTCCGCCCACTCGCGCAGTTTCGCGGGGCCGCCGTCCAGGCGAATCTCCACCACGACGGGTCCCTTGGCGTCGCCTTGCAACTCGGCGGCGGTTCCCTGGTGCACCACGCGGCCCGCGTCGATGAAGATGAGCGAATCGCACATCTCCCCGAGTTCGGAGAGGATGTGCGAGCTGATGAAGATCGTCTTCCCCTGCTCGGCCAGCAGCCGCACGAGGCGCTTGAATTCGATCCGCGCCTTCGGGTCGAGGCCCGCCGCCGGCTCGTCCATGATGAGCGCCTCGGGGTCGTGCATCAAGGTGCGCCCGAGGCAGAGGCGCTGGCCCATGCCCTTGGAAAGCTTGTTCATGGGCCGTTCGGAGATGACGTTCAGGTCGGTGAATTCCATCACCTCCCGCAGCCGCTCCCCGCGCCGGGCGCTTTCGTAGCCGAAGGCGCGTCCGTAGAAATCCAGGTATTCGGCCACTGTCATATTTGGGTAGGCGCCGAAGGTGTCGGGCATCCAGCCGATCTTGCCGCGCACCGCGCCCGGGAAGTTCATGATGTCGTAGCCGCAAATTTCGACCGCCCCGCTGGTGGGCGGTTCCAATGTCGCCATGATCCGCATGGTGGTGGTCTTGCCCGCGCCGTTGGCCCCGATGAAGCCGACGACCTCTCCGCGATGGATGTCGAAGGAAATGCCGCGCACCGCTTCGACCTCGGCGAAGGAGCGATACAAATCCCGGACGGCGATGATGGGTGCGGCTTGCGTCATTCTTCAGGGCGTCGTGACGGGACCGAGATACGTCACCGGCTGGTCCTGCCAGCGGATGGATTGCAGGGTGCCGATGAAAGCCGAGGGATCCCGGGCGGTGGCCGAAAACGTATCGGCGTCCGCCAAAGCGGGGCCCGCGTTCGTGGGAACGAGCGTCTGTTTCACTCCCGTGCGGACATCCGTTCCCTTCCATTTGCGATGCCGGGAGTCAAGGTAGACAATCTCATCCAAGGCGGACGAGAAGCTGGAAAGAATGACGGGCGGCGCGTCTCCCTGCTGCATCTCCCGCGCATTCAGGAGGGAAATTTCTCCCCGGGTCGGGATGACGGCGATGATCCTCTGCGTCTGCAACGCGCGGCTTGCGAACCAATCGCCGCCGTAGGAGGAGCCGTCGGTTTGCAGGGAGCGTTTGTGCGCGCGGCCCACGCGGAGCTCGTCGGAAATCTGTTGTATGAGGGCGGGGTCGCGCGTCTCGAACGCCGAGCCGAGCAGCAGGCCCGTGCGGGAGGTCTGCTCCTGCACGAGGACCTCGCAGTGCTCGCGCGGGACGAGATGGATGACCGCGCTGCGCACGCCTTTGCCGCCCATGCCGTCCTGCAACAGGATGAAGACGACCAGAAGCCCGCTCGCCGAAAGCGAAAGGAGCGGCGTCGTCCAAAAAAGACGATGGCGGCGGCGCCGGCCCGCGAAGGCGAAGATGTTCACCGGCCCGGCCACCGCGGCGAAAAGAACCATGAAGCCGATGAGCACCGGCACGTTGGGCGCGACGGGCGCGAAGCCGGCGGGATGGCGCATCGAAGGCGCGCCGAAGATCCCCTCCCGCGGAGCGGCCCGGGACCAGGCGGCAGCGGCGACCGCGTCCGCCTCGAGCGGGGCGCGCGCGAGTTGGACATCGCCAAAGCCCGGGGGTTGAAAATCCCGGGGGAAATCCGCGGCGCCGCAGAGCTTTAGGGCGCCGCCCGCGCGCACCCAGTCGCGCACGGCGCGCCGTTGGGCCGGGGAAAGGAGGTCCAGTTCGGCGCCTGTCAGCCACATGACGGAGACGCCCGAAAGCCCGCGCCAATCCTCCGGCAGATTCTGGGGATCGACCAGGGAGCCGATCAACTGGTGCTTGGAGTCCTTCACGGACTGCTCGATGCTGCTCCACAGCTTCGAGCCGAGGCTCTTCGACAGCACGATGTACTGCGTCACCGGCTGCCCGGAGCGCGCCCCTTCCGGGAACGACTGGCTGGCGCCGGCGGCGAAGCCATAGCCCCTTATGGTCGCAGTCAGCGGCGTCATCCCGTCGGTATCCGCGCCGAGCGGCGTCAGGAGGGCGATGGCGCGTTCGGCGTTGTTCTCGACCGCGACGGCGGCGTGGCAATACATGCTCGAAGTGCTCGCGAAAGGGTAGCTCTCCCTTGCAAAGTCAAAATTCCAGCGCTGGGCGGCGCCGGAGAAATTGTTGATCGTCACCGTCAAGGGCGCATAGCCGGTCGGCGGCGGGTTGTCGAAACAGCAGCCGATGGTGATGTTCGCCCTCGCTCCCGGCTCCATCGCCATCCGCATCTGCATCTCCGCCTTCGCCTGCGCGGCGCAGAAAAAAAGGGCGAGGCAAAGGCGCTTCACAGTTTCGCGTCCTTGAGTGTTTTCGGCAGCTCCCGTTCCTGGGCGGGCACTTCCTCGAGGATGGCGGCGACGATCTCCGCGGGTTTTTTGCCGTCGAGGCGCGCGGTGTAGTCGAGCACGACGCGGTGTTGCAACACGGGCGCCGCGATGGCGCGGACATCCTCCACGCTGGCGTTCATGCGCCCGGCCAGCAGGGCGGCAGCCCGGGCCGCCGCCGAAAGCCCCAGCGCCGCGCGCGGACTCGCGCCGAACTTCAAGCCTTTCGCAGCCGCCGAGCCTTCCGGGTGCGTGGCGTGGACGAGCCGCGCGATGTAGTTCGCCACCACGTCCGGCAGGAAGACGCGCCGGCTCAGCGCGGAGAGCGCCAGCAATTCCTCCCGGTCCAAAACCGCCGGGATGACGGGCGTCTCGCCGATCTCGCGGTTCTTCACGATGCGCTCCAGCACTTGGACGGGATTGCGGGTGACTTCCAGTTTGAAGAGGAAGCGGTCGAGCTGCGCCTCCGGCAACGGATAGGTGCCTTCCAGTTCGATGGGGTTCTGCGTCGCCAGGACGAAAAAAGGGTCGGGCAGCAGGTGCGTCTCACCCATGACCGTCACGCGCCGCTCCTGCATCGCCTCCAGCAGCGCGGACTGCGTCTTGGGCGAGGCGCGGTTTATTTCGTCCGCCAGCACGAGGTTGCCGAAGAGCGGCCCGGGCTGGAAAACAAACTGCCGCCGCCCGTCGACCTCGTTGAGGATCGGGTTGCCCGTGATGTCCCCCGGCAGCAGGTCGGGTGTAAACTGGATGCGCTTCGCCTCCAGCCGCAACGCTTGCGCGAGGCCTTTCACCAGTTCCGTCTTGCCGAGGCCGGGCAAGCCCTCCAGCAGGAGATGTCCCCGCGCCAGCATCCCCGTCATCACCTGCTCGACCAGCCTCTCCTGGCCGAAGAGAACCGTGTTCAACACTTCGCGGAGCCGCGCGAGCTTCGCTTTGGCTTCCTCGATCTCGTTCTCCGTGGCGTATTCGCGGTTCATGGGGTTACTTGAAATAGCGCTGCAATACCTGGCTCTCCTCGGGCGTGAGCGCGTCGCGCCATACGGCGTCGCCTCCCTCCCCCGCGGAGGAGATCGCGCCTCCCGCCGCGGGTTGCGCGATCTTGTCGACCGTATGCTTTCCCTTCGTCACCGCGAGAACGTCTCCCGGCAGGGCGCGGCTCATGTCCTCGTCTTTCGAGGTCTCGGTCCGCTTCGAGTGCAGGTTTGTCGCCTGCGAGTCCAGGTCCAGCGGCGCTGTTCCTCCGCCTCCGCCGGGGCCGCCGTTGCCCTTTCCTTCGCCCGGATTGTTTCCGTGGCGGCTGTGGTTCGGGCCGGTGCCATATTTTATATTGGGGCCGACGCATTGGGCGCACGTCTTCAGTCCGTCGCTCAACCGCTGTTGAAGAGCGGCCATCTGCTCCGGAGTCATACGGCTCAGGTTCGCCGGATCGAAGTTCCGCAAGGCGCCGAGCAAGTCCTTGCCGGCGGGAAGATTCCCTGCCTGCAACCCTTGCAGCGCCTGCTGGAGGGAGGCGGAAAGGGCCTTCAATTCGGAGGAGGGCATCCGGCCCGCCTGCCGCGCGGCCTCCGCCACGGCTTCCGAGCTTTGTTGCAGGGCGGTTTGCATGTCGCGCATTCCTTGTTCCATTTCCTGCCGCAACGCGTCGCCGGCTTCCAGGCTGTCCTGGGAATACCAATCCTCCGCCTTTTGGCGGCGCAGGTCTTCCATCTGCTCCCGCAGCTTTCGCAGCGCCTCGGGGTCGGCGAGTTTCGCCTCCTCCAGCGTTTGCAGCCAGGAGGAGACCTGGCTCCAGGCCGCCGGCTCCTCGGACGGGCGGCCGCTCGACCGCGCCCTCGGCGGCTGCACGAATGAGACGGCGGCCAGGAGCAGCCCCGCCACGGCCACGGGGGACAAAAGGCGCGGCCAATGCCAGCGGGCCGCGTCCCGAACGCCGGGCCTCGGCGCGGGCCACGGCCCGATGCCGGCGTGCGCGGAGACGAGGCGATTATGCAAATGCGCGACCTCGTCCAACCGGGCCAGCGCCTCGCGGGAAGTGTAGGGCCTTCGCGCCACCCACATCGCGACCGCCGCCGCCGCGAGCGCCAGCGCGCCGCTCCAGGCGAGCCAGAGAAGCCGGGCGTCCCGATCGAGCAGCCGCAGGATCAGCAAGACCGCCGCCGCCAGCCCCGAGACGCCCGCGAGCGCGGGCAGAAAGAGATCGCACCAGGAAGCCGCGTTCCTTCGAAGCGCCAGCCGCCAAGCCGCGCCGGCCCAAAAATCCCGGGGATTTGCCATCGCTCACCATACTGAGCGAAAACGGGGCGCCCGTCCAGCCCCTCCGGGACGATCAGTTCGACAGACCCGCTCTTATCTTTTCGGCGACGATTTGGACGTGGGGTTCTTCCAGCAACTCGATATGGCCGGCGGAGACCTCGTGGATCTGGAAATTTCCCGTCATCCATTTTTTCCAGGCCAGTTCGGGCGCGTCGGGTTGGAAGAAGACGGTCGGCGGCGGTTCGAGCGCCTTGAAAAAAAGCGCGTTTCCGGCGTAGGGCCGCGGAACATAGGCTTCAGCCAGTTCCCGCTGCACTCCCCACGGATGATGGACGTGCGGTTGATAGGTGTTCTTGTTCAGCTTCGCCTTTACCTGCCGTGCGCGGTTTTTCATTTTCCCAAGAACTTGCCTGGGCCGCGATTTGATCAAGTTCGCGACTATGAGATGGGGCGGCAGCAGCGAAGCGGCGGGGGTAAGGTAGCTGTCGATCAGAGCCAGCATGGCTGCTTGCTGGCCTTGGGCGTTGAGTTGTTGCGCCATCTCGAAGGCTACCACGCCTCCGAACGAGAGGCCGATCAAGTGATAGGGCCCCTCGGGTTGCAGACTGCGCATTTCCTTGACGTAGTGGGCGGCCAGGTCCTCGATCCGCCTGGGAAGAATCGCCACGCCGTCCCGGGTGTGGGCCGCCAGCCCGTAACGCAACCCGTAGATCGGTTGTTCCGTGCCGAGATGCTTCACCAGGTCCTTGTAGTGAAGATCGTGGACGCCGAACAAGGGAGGCCGCGAACCGCGGGGCTGGATGGGAATGAGGGAATACCAGGATGACGCCCATCCCGTTTCAAGAAGGGCGGCGGCGAGCCGCTCTACGTTCCGCGCTTGAAGGATGACGGAAAGGGGCAGGCTTTTGTCGAAGGCCTTCGCGATCCTGGAGACGAGTTGCACGGCGAGAAGCGAATGCCCTCCGAGGTCGAAGAAGTCATCCCGGACGCCGATATCCCGGATGCCGAAGACTTCTTCCCATATCTTCGCCAGCTTGACCTCCGGTTCATTGCGCGGGGCCACGAACACCTTTTCAAGTTTCAGGTTGGCGTGGTCGGGGTCGGGGAGCCTCTTGCGGTCGATCTTGCCGTTCGGCGTCAGCGGCAGCGCTTCCAGCGGGATGAAGGCCGACGGCGCCATGTAATCGGGCAATTTCAGCCGCAGGAATTCGCGCAATTCATTCGCCGGGGGCGCGCCGGTTTTCGCGACGATATAGCCGATCAACCGCATGGAACCGTCGCGCTCGCCCTTGGCTGCGACCGCCGCCGCGCTCACCCCCGGATGCCGGTTCAAAATGGCCTCGATCTCTTCCAGTTCAACGCGGAAGCCGCGTATCTTCACCTGGCAATCGGTGCGGCCCACGCACTCCAGGCGGCCGTCGGGGAGGAACCGGGCCAGGTCGCCCGTGTCGTAGATTCGCCGCTGCGCGTCCCGGACGACGAACTTTTCCGCCGTCAGTTCCGGGCGGTGCAAATAGCCGCGGGCGAGACCGTCGCCGCCGAGATAAAGCCGGCCCACGACGCCCGCGGGCGCGGGTTGCAGGTGCGCATCGAGGACGTAGGCTTGGGTGTTGGCGATGGGCCGGCCGATGCTGACCGTTCGACCGGGAGCCTCGCGCACGCGCTCCACGCACGACCAGACCGTCGTTTCCGTGGGGCCGTACATATTCCACAAATCGAAGCCCGCCGCGAGCAGCCGTCCCGCGAGATCGGTGGGCAACGCTTCTCCGCCGCAGAGCGCCTTGAATTGCCCCGCGGGGCGGAACCCGGCGTCCAGCAACATCCGCCAGGTGACGGGGGTGGCTTGCATGACCGTCGCACCGCAAGCGGCCAGACGCCTTGCAAGCAGTCCGGCATCGACGATCTCGTCCGCGCCCGCCAATTCCAGTCTCGCCCCAACCAGAAGCGGCAGGAATAGTTCCAGGCCGAAAATATCAAACGAATAGGTCGTGACCGACAGGAGAACGTCGTCCGCGTTCAACCCCGGCCGTTCGCGCATCGACCAGAGGAAATTGACCAGGGCGCGATGCGGGATTTGCACGCCCCGGGGCCGGCCCGTCGACCCGGAGGTGTAGATGACATACGCCAGGTCAAGCGGCTCGTTGACGGACGGCAGGTCCTCGCAGGAAAAGCCGGCCAGTTGCGGCCAATCCCGATCCAGGCGGAATCGTGGCGCGCCGGTTATGGCGCCGACGGCGTGGTCGCAGGATTGCGTCGTCAGCGCCAGGCGCGCGCCGCTGTCCTCCAGCATCAGCTTCACCCGCTCCGCCGGGTAAGTGGGATCGACCGGGACATAAGCCGCGCCGGCCTTCAGGACGCCGAGCAGGGCTATGACCAATTCCTGGGAACGCTCCGCGCACACGGCCACCAGATCGTCGCGCCCCAGCCCCTGCCGGCGCAAATAGCGGGCCAGTTGGTTCGCCCGCCGGTCGAGTTCGCCGTACGAAAGCTTCGTCTCTCCGAAAACCAGGGCCGCGGCTTCGGGGGTGCGGGCGGCCTGTTCCGCCAGGAGTTGGTGGACCGCGGCGTCCCGGGGATAATCCGCCGCGGTGGCGTTCCATTCCTCGATCATGCGCCCGCGTTCGGCGGGGGAAAGCGTTTCCAACCGGGAGAGCGGTTTGTCCGGGTCCGCGACGGCGGACTTCAGCAGTTCCAAAAACACGCCTGCAAAGCGCTCGATGATCCCCGCGTCGAAAAGCGCGGCGTCGTATTGCATCTTGACCTGCAGATACCCGCGCGTCTCGACCACCCGCACGGAAAGATCGTAATGTTCTTCCAGCGCTTCGACCGGAAAGTGGGTGATCCGCAGCGCCCCCCAGTTCATGCCCTCCGGGCGGGGCGACAGCATGCACGTCATCGGCTTGCCCGCCGGCGGTTTCAGGATGTTCAGCATCGTGCGAAACAGCGGGTTCGGCTCGAAGCTGCCGCCGGGACGCAGCAGCCGGACCAGTTCCGGGTACGGGAATTCCTGGTTCTCGACCGCGCCGTGCAGCTGCGGCCATGTCCTGGCGATCAGTTCGCGAAAAGCGGGGTCTCCGCTCAGGTCGCCGCGGATCGCGACCAGGTTGACGAAGTGGCCCACGACGATCCCCTGGCTCGCTTCGGTCCGGCCAAGCATCGGCACGCCGACCAGGATGTCCTGCTGGCCGGAAAGCCGCATCAACAGCGTCTGGTAAGCCGCCAGGAGGACGTTGAACAGCGTCACGCCGCACGACTGGGCCAGCGCGGCCAATTGCCGGGAAAGCGTTTCGTCCACCTCGAAGGAATGCACCGCGCTGGAGGGCGCGCCCGGTTCCCGCCGCGGATGCGTGGCGGGCAGGCCGAGCCGCGGGATTTCGCCGGCCAGCCGCTCCAGCCAATAGGCTTTGCTCTTTTCCCCGGCGGGGCTCGCCATCCATTGCCGATGGCGGGCGATGAGTTCCGGGAAATCCGCGGCCCTCGGCCGCAGTTGAGGCGTTCGCCCGGCGATTCCGGCCTCGTAACACTCCATGAATTCGTCGAGCAACAGCGTCAGCGCGTGGCCGTCGCAGATGAGATGATGCAACACGAGCAGAAACACATGATCGGCCTCGCCGCGGTGGAACAGGTGCAGGCGGACGAGCGGGCCGCGCCGCAGGTCGAACGGCTCGCGCAAGCTCCGTTCGGCCTGCCGCAGCAGTTCCTCGTCCGGCCATCCGCGCGCGTCCGTTTCCGCGAACCCGGCCTCGCCCGCGCCGCGCACCAGCATCTCGACTTGCCGGCCGTCGCCGTGGAACGTGGTGCGCAGCATGGCGTGCCGGTCGACCAGTTGCTGGAGCGCCGATTTTGCGACGTCCGCATCCATCCCGGACAGGACGCGCACGCAGAACGGCAGGTGGTACGCGTGGGTCGCCGAGTCCACCTGCTGCATGAACCACACGCCGCGCTGCGCCATCGAGGCGGGATGGGCGGTCTGCGATTGGCGCGCCTTGTCGCGCAGCAATTGCGCGAGCTGCCTGCGCCGCTGCTCCGGCGGCGAGGCGTTTTCGGGAGGGCCGGTCATTCGGGGACGGGCTTCTCTTCCATGGCGCCAAGCAGCGCCTCGATGTCCGAATCCGAGAGTTGATCGATGTTGGCCAGGAGTTTTTCGGCCCGGTGCGAATCAAGCGGCTTCCCGTCTTCGACCGGGAGATCGGCGGCGGGCGACTGGGCCTCCACGGCGGTTGACAGCGTCGTCAGCAGGTAATCGGCGATCGCTTCTATCGTCGGGTACTGGAACGTCAGCGTCGAAGGAACCGCCGCGGCGAAACTCGTTTTCAAACGATTGCTGAGCTGGATCGCGAGCAGCGAGTCCATTCCAAGCATGGTCAGGTTCTGGTCGGGCGGAATGCTCCGCTGGCGGTCGAGGCCGAACACATCCAGGACCATTTCTCCCACCAGCTCGATCAGCACGTTGCGCTTTTCTTCCGGCGCGGCCTTGCGCAGCCGTTCCGACGCGTCGGCGCCGCCGGAGGAAGCCGCGGCGGATTCCGGCGAAGACCTCGCGACCAGGTTCCTGACGAGCGGGGGAACCGCCCGGCCCGCCGCCGCGCTCCATGCGGATTCCGGGAACGGCAGCACCGCCATCTGGGCGATCCGGCTCTTCGTCATCAGCATTTGCAGGACCGCCAGGCCCTGCGCGACTTCGATGACCGACAAGCCGCGCAAGTCCCAGCTCTTGTGATGCCGTTCATGCAGCGCGGCGGCCATGCCGACGCCGGCCCAAGCCCCCCAGTTGACGCTCAAAGCCGGCAACCCCGCGGCGTGGCGCGCCAAAGCCAGCGCGTCGAGAAACACGTTGCCCGCCGCGTAGTTGGACTGGCCGGGATTGCCCAGCAGTCCGGCCCCCGAGGAAAACAGCACGAAGAAGTCGAGCGGCGTTTGCAGCGTCAGTTCGTGCAGGTTCCACGCGCCTTCGATCTTCGGTTTCAGCACGCGCTCGAACCGTTGCCAGTCCTGCAAAAGCAGCGCCCCGTCGTCGAGCACGCCGGCCGCGTGGATGACGCCGCGCAGAGGCGCCGAGGGGGAAGCATGCGCCGCGAGGAGATGGGCGAGCTGCCGCCGTTCGCCCACGTCGGCCCGCGCCACGATGATCTTCGCTCCGAGAGCCTCGAGTTCCCGGATCGTCTTTTCCGCCGCGGGGTTCGGGGCGCTTCTCCCCGCCAGCACGATGCGGCGCGCGCCCCCTTCCGCCATCCACCGGGCGAGGGCTAGGCCAAGCCCGCCCAGGCCGCCGGTGATGAGATAGGTCCCGGACGGCTCGAAGAGCGCCTCGGTTTGATGGACGACTATCACTTTGCCGATGTGTTTGGCGGCGGCCATGCAGCGGAACGCCCGCGGAGCGTCCGGCAGGCTGAATACGCGATGCGGCAGCGGGCGAATGGCGCCCGCGGCGAGCGAATCGGTGATCGCGGCAAAGAGTTTCCGCATGAGTTCGGGCGTCTCCCGGAACGGAGCGAGCAGGTCGATGACGTAATAGCGCGCGCCGGCGTTGATGCCCGCGACTTGTTCGACGCCCAGCAATTCGTTCTTGCCGATCTCAAGAAAACCTCCCCCGGGCCGCAGCAGGGACAACCCTTCCACGATGGCGTGGCCCGTCAGCGAATTGAGGACGAGATCCACGCCTTGGCCGCGGGTCAGTTCGCGAACCTTCGCGGCGAAATCGAGCGACCGCGAATCCATCACATGCGGAACGCCAAGCCGCCGCAGGTACTCGCGCTTGGCCGGGCTGCCGGCGGTTGCGAAAATCTCGGCTCCGGCTTGCTGAGCCAGTTGCACGGCGGCCAGCCCGACGCCGCCCGCGGCGGCATGGATCAGCACGCGGTCGCCCGCCTTCATGCCTCCGAGATGGGAGAGCGAATAGGCCGCGGTGAGGTACGCGACCAGCAGTGTGGCGGCGTCCGCCAGGGAGAGGTTCGCGGGCCGCCGGAACAGCATGTTCACCGGCGCGTTCGCGTACGTGCAGTAACCTCGGTGCGGGATCGCGAGCACCTGTTCGCCCACGCTCCAGCCGCTGACATCCGGCCCGAGCGCGACGATCTCGCCGACGCATTCGACGCCCAGCGCGCCCGGATTGCCGGGGTACATGCCCAGCGCGTTCAGCACGTCGCGGAAATTGAGGGCCGTGGCCAGCAGGCGCAACCGCACCTCCCCCGGGCCGGGCGCGGACGGTTGCTGGGAGACGAAGCGCAGTTGCCGCAGATCGCCGCGCGCGCCGATCTCCATCTCGACGGCGCGGCGCGGATCGCCCGAGTCCTCGTGGTCGAAGAGCCCCTGGCCGGCGCGCTCCAGCCGCAGGCCCAGCCGCTTCCCTTCCCCGAGCGCGACCTGGTTTTCGTCGGACTCGGAGGCAAGCTCGTCCGCGAGCATCACGGCGGCTTTGGCCGCCGGCAGGGACGGGTCGAGGTCGATCATCCTGCAATGCAGGTCGGGCAGTTCGGCGGCGATCACGCGGCCAAGACCCCACGCGCCGCTGCCTTCGAGACCGGAGGGGGTTCCAATGCCCGGCGCTTGAAAACCCTCCGTGACCACGGTCAGCGCGGGCGGATCGCCCGCTCCGCCGCGGGCCAGCGCATGCGTCAGATGCAGCAGTTGCTCGATTCTCGAACCGGCGGCCCGGGGCGTCTCCTGTCCGGAGCCGTTTTGTGCGGCAAAATAAACCGCGCCGCGCAACGGCCCGGCTTGAAGCGCCTCTTCGCAATCCCGGGGCGAGGCGATAGTCGCGCGCCCGCGCCGCCGCCGCACCACGTCCGCGAATTCCGCGGCGACAGGGTTCCCGTCGGAAACGATGAGCCACGACCCCGTTTCCTTTTCGCAAGGGGACGCCATTGGCAAAGGCTCCCACCGGGGTTCGAACAGCCAGCCCGCCAGCCCGCGTTCAGCCGCTTCCCGCAGGAACTCATTCCTGGCGTTCCGCTTGTAATGCACCCCCCGCAGTTCCCCGATCGCCTCACCGGCCGTTGAATAGAATTGCAAGTCTCCGACGATCGTCCCCTTGTTTCCGGGCCGCTCGGGCCGGAGGGCGGCGAGACACCACACTTCGCTCGCCCCAATGGGCCGCAGCCGGTAGGCGTCGACGGCGACGGGCATGTAGAGTTCCTTGCCGTCCCTCTCCGGATGCTCCAGGGAATAGGAGACTCCGATGGCCTGCACGGCCCCATCCAGCAAACCAGGATGCGCGCCGTAGCCGGCCGCTTGTTTCGCCACGTCGGCGGGCATCCGCAGGAGAACCAGCGAGGCGGCCTCGTCGTGCCAGATCGTGTGCATCACTCGGAACGACTTGCCATAGTCCACCCCGGCTTCGGCCACTTTCGTGTAAAACCACTCCGGGTCCGCCGGTTTATTGTAACGGGCGCGCAGCCGGTCGAGTGCGCCGGTTTCGGCAACGGGCGCGGCTGGTCCGATGGCCAGCTTGCCGCCGCAGTGGCGCTTCCAGGCCGGCGGAGCGTCATTGATTTCAGCCGAATGAATGACAAACCAATACCCGCCGGCCTCCGGGGTCAGCACGGTCTGGACAAGGTTCGTCCGGCCCTCGGGCAGCAACAGCGGATGTTCGATCACGAAATCGGTGAGGGAGACGTCGTCGTTCCCGAGCGCGATCCGGCCCGCGGCATTGCCCATCTCCAGCATCGCCGCCGCCGGCACGACCACCGTGGAAAAGAAGCGGTGGTCCTTCAGCAGCGGCGGATTGCCGGCGTTGAATTCGGCTTCGAAGACGATCTCCTCCCGCAACTGGGGCGAGTAAATCCTCCGGCCCAGCAGCGGGTGAAGGTTCTTCTGCGACGACTTGTGCGAGGCGCCTTGCGGCTTGAACTTCAACCAGCACTCCTGACGCTGGAACGGGTACGTGGGCAAGGCAAGGCGCCGGCGGGGCCAGGGGCTCTCGAATTTTTTCCAATCGATGGCGACGCCCGCCACGTAGAGCTTTGCAATCGCATCGAGAAGGTCCGCCCAGCCGCCGCCGGACGCCGCGATGCAGCCGGGTCGCGGCGGCTCGCCGATTGCAAGCACGGCCCGCATTCCCGCTTTCTCGAAATCGGCCGTTTCCGCGGGGAGCAGCGTGACCCGCGGCGCCGCCCAGGCGACGGCGGCGCGCGGGTCGGCGGCCAGCCGCAACCCGTCCCGCAGGGTGAGGGCGCCCGCGAATACCGCCGCCACGCCGCACCCGCTCACGGCGGCGGGATTTATCCCCCATTCGCGCCATTGCGCGGCCATGGCGTGGGCCAGGGCAAAGGAAAGAATCTCCCCGCCCGGCGACGGCAAATCCGCCGGCTGTTTCCAGACGGCGGCCGGGAAGGACGCGCCGAACAACTCCAGCGCGGCGGAATCGCACGCGTCGATGGCTGCCTTGAAGACGGATGATTCGAGGTAAAGCTGGCGGTGAATGTCGGTCAACGATTCGGCGGCGATGAACAACCCGAGCGGCGGCGGCTGGCTCGGCGCGCGGGCCGCGACGGAGGGCCGCGCAAGTTGAGCCTTCAAATCATCGACGGTCGTCGCAATCACCGCGAGCCGATGGGCGAGATGCGCGCGGCCCGTGTTGGCGGTAAAACAAACATCGGCGAGGTTTGCGCGCGGGTTGGCGTTCAGGAAACCCGCATGGCGCTCCGCCAGTTCGGACAAGGCCCGGGGCGCCTGCGCCGACAAGGTCAGCAAGTGGCATGGCCGATCCTGCTCGGGATTCGCCGCCGGTTGAAGCCGCGGCGCCTCTTCCAGGATCATATGCACGTTCGTGCCGCTGAAACCGAACGCGCTGACGCCCGCCAGCCGGCGGTCGCCCGCGGCGGGCCAGGGCGTCGGCTTGGTGGGAACCAGAAACGGCAGCGAATCCCAGGGAATCAGCGGGTTGGGATTTCGGAAATGAAGATTCGCGGGGATTTGCTCCTTCTGCAGCGCCAGGATGACCTTGCAAAGAGCGGCCATGCCCGCCGCCGCCTCGAGGTGGCCGACATTCGTCTTCACGGCGCCCAGCACGAGCTTGTCGTCCGCCGGGCGGTCGCCGCCGAAGACTTCGCCCAGGGCCTGCACTTCGATCGGGTCGCCCAGGCTCGTGCCGGTGCCGTGCGTTTCGAGGTAGTCGATCTCCCGGGGCGAGAGCCCCGACGCGGCGAGCGCGGCCTGGATGACTTCGCGCTGCGCGTTTCCGTTGGGCGCCGTGATGCCGTTGGTGCGCCCGTCCTGGTTGCAGGCGGTGCCGCGGATCACGGCGAGGATGCGATCCCCGTCGGCCTGCGCCTGCGACAGCAGCTTGAGCACGAGCACGCCGCAGCCTTCGCTGCGCACGTAACCGTCGGCTGAGGCGTCGAAGGTCTTGCACTTGCCGTCGGCGGAGAGCATCCGCGCCTTGCAGATGACCACGTTGGCCGCGGGCGCGATGATCAGGTTGATCGAACCGGCCAGCGCCATCTTGGACCCGCCCTCGCGCAGGCTTTGGACGGCCAGGTGGGTCGCGGTCAACGCGGAGGCGCACGCTGTGTCGACGGCCATGCACGGCCCCCGCAGCCCGAAGAAGTAGGAGATGCGGCCCGCGGCGATGCTGGGGCTGCTGCCGGTGGCGGCATGCGCCGAATCCAGCAACTCCTGCTCATTCAACACGGCCATCATGGAATAGTCCCCTCCGGCCAGACCGATGAAAACGCCGACCGGCGAGCCGGAGAGTTGATCGGGCGCCAGCCCGGCGTTTTCCAGCGCTTCCCAGGTCGTTTCCAACAGCACGCGCTGCTGGGGGTCCATGCTCGACGCCTCCTGCGGCGACACGTGGAAGAACAGCGGATCGAACCCCCGCACATTGTCGATGAATCCGCCCCGGCGTACATACATCTTCCCGGGCGCGTCGGGGTCGGGATCGTAGTAATCGTCGATGTTCCAGCGATCCGGCGGAATCTCGGTGACTCCGTCCGCGCCGCTGCTGAGCAGCCGCCAATAGGAATCGGGATCGACGACCCCGCCCGGGAAACGGCAGGCCATTCCGACCACCGCCACCGGTTCGTTCCGGCGGCTCTCGCCGGCGGCAAGGCGGGCGCGCAATTCCTCTATCTTGCGATAGGCGGATTTGAGCAGTTCCTTGCGACCGGGATCGTCAGCGAGATTCATTATAATTATTATCGAAAAAGCCGCCTCTTGTCATGCCCGTTCAATCTGCTGTTGCAGAATTCTTGCCAACTCGTCCTCCGTCATGGCGTCCAGGTCGCCGCCGTTTTCAGATTGCGCTGCCGGTGGGCCGCCCGCCACGGCCAAATAATCGACCAACTGGTTTATCGAAGGGTAATTATAAAGGAGGGTGGGCGGCAAATCGACCCCTGTCGAGCTTGCAAGCGTATTGCGGAACTGGACGGCCATCAGCGAGTCCAGCCCGAGTTCTTGCAGCGGCTGGCGCGGGTCGATTGTCCTGGACGAGTCGATGCCCAGAATTTTGGCGGCTTCGGAAACCGCCAGTTCCCGCAGGATGGCCTCGCGCCGCGTGGGGTCCGCCGCGTGCAGGGCGTCGCGCCATCGCCGCGCCGCGGCCGCCGGATTCCCCCGGACGGTTTGCTCCGCCTGAAGCCCCGCAAACAGCCCGCCCCCGCCTGAGAACTTTTTCCAGTTGATCGGCAGGACGGCGGCCCGGGCGTTGCCGGAAGCCAGCAGGCATTCGAGCGCGTTGAGGCCGTTTTTTGTATCGATGGAATCCACGCCGGTTCGCTCGATGCGCTCCAGCACGCCCAGGCGCGCGGCGGCCCCGGTCTCCCGCCATGCGCCCCAGTTGATGGAGAGCGCGGGCAGCCCACGCTCCCTGCGATAGAGCGCCAGCCCGTCCATGAATGCGTTGGCCGCCGCGTGGTTGGCCTGCCCCATGGAACCCAGCAGGGACGCGCCCGAGGAATACAATACGAAGAAGTCGAGCGCGGCGGATTGCGTCCGGGTGTGCAGATTCCAACTCCCTTCGACCTTGGCCTTGAGCACGCGTTCGAAGCGCGGCCAGTCCTGTTGCAACAGGGCCGCGTCATCGACGGCTCCCGCGCTGTGGATGACGCCGCGCAGCGGGACGTGCAGGGCGTTGACGGCGGCGAAGACCCGGTCCGCGCCGGATGAATCGCCGATATCCGCCTGGACGCAGACGGCTTCCACCCCGGCTTCCGCCCAGCCCGCGATTGCGGTTAGCGCGTCTTCCCCGGCGGCGCCCCTCCCGACGAGAATGAGGCGGGTCGCGCCGTGCTCCACGAACCAGCGCGCCGTTTCCAGTCCCAGGCCCGCCAGGCCCCCGGTTACAAGGTAGCTCGCGTCGGGCCGAAGCCGGCAGGCGGGATAGCGGAGGCCGCGAGCCGTCGCGCGCTTGAGCCGCAACGCCCACCGCGCGCCTCCGCGCAGGGCGACCTGGCTGTTCTCGCGGTCGTCGCGCAGCAATTCGTCCGCCAGGTCCTCGGCGCCCGCGTCCGCGTCGAGGTCGATGCGGCGGCAATGAAGTTCCGGGTGTTCCGCGGCCACGGCGGCCGCCAATCCCCAGAGAGCGGATTGAGGGGGTTGCGATTGTCCGCCGCGCGTGACGAAGGTTAGCGAGCCGCCGCCAACTCCCCCGGCTTGCACGAGCGCCTGGATGGCCGCGAGCGTCTCGCGGCATGCCCGCTCGACGGAGGATCGCACGTCCGGCAGGCTCGCGCGGTCGTCAATCGCCGCGTCGAGGCCCCACAGGAAAACCGCTCCGCGACACTCCGCCGCGCGCCGGAACGCGTCAATGAGATGTCGATGATCCGACCCGCGTTGCGCCAGCAGGCACTCTTCGCCGCGCTCCCGCAGGAGGGCCGCCAATTTCCCGCCCGTTCCGCCCGCGTCGCTCCACAGCAGCCAGCGGCCCGGAGCCTGCCTGGTTGGGATGGGCGCGGCTTGCGGCGGCGTCTTGGCCAGCAGGACGCTCTGGTTGGCAAGGAGGCCGGTTCTGTTCGCGGCCCCGCCCGGCGCGGCGCACGGTTCGACGAAGCCCGTCTCGCCAAGGAGTTCGAGCCAGCGCGCTTCGGAAAGGAGAGCGTAGTTCGGCCGCAGGTCGGTGTCCGTAAACGACCACCAGCCGTCCGTCAGGCCGACGGTCAGATCGCCCAGCCGTTGCGGGCGAACGACCTCCACGAGGATGAGCAGGCCGCCGGGTTTGAGGAGTCGCTTGATGTTGCCGAGCGAACGGCGCAGATCGCGCGTCGCATGGATGACATTGGCGGCGATGACCACGTCGAACGGGCCGGCGTCCAACTCCTGCCGCTCGACGTCGAAATGCCGGTACTCGACGAACGGGCAGTCGCCAAAACGCCGGCGGGCGCGGTTCAGGAACAGCGGGGAAACGTCCGTGAACAGATAGATCGAGCGGTCCGCGGGCAGGTGCGGCAGGACGCGGGCCGTCGCACCCCCGGCGCCGGCCCCTATCTCGAGGATGCTCAGCGCGCGCCCGGGCGGCAAATGGCGGACGGCTTCCGCCACGCATTGCCCGACCAGGGTGTTGAACAGCGCCGCCGGACGCGCCTCATGGTAAAGCCTGGCGGTGAGTTCCAGCGAGCCGTCCGGGAAGAGCAACTGCATGGGATCGCACCGGCCCCGGAGAACATCGGCCAGATGCGGGGCGCACGCTTCGAGAACGGCCAGTTCCGTTTCGCATTGGGGATGCCTGGCCTTCAAAGTTTCGAGTTGAAGCGCGGCGGGCGCCCCTCGCGGCAACGCGCCGTCCTCGGCCAGGATTTCCTGCAACCGCGCGAACAAGCGGGCATGGCGCGGCAGCACGCCGGTTGAAAGCGGCGGATGCCCGAGAGAGTCGAAAGCTTCGAGGATGTACTCCCGGCATAGGAGATCGATGTCACGGTAAGCGGCGTCATCGGGCGAAACCCGCGGGGCTTGAGCCGCCTGCCGCAACACGGCGGGCGGCGGCAGATAACCGGGCGGGGCGGATGCGTCGGCCAGCGGTTGCCACTCGGGTTCGTACAACCACTCGCGAAAAGCCTCGGGGGAAGCGCCGGCCGGGATCGGGCGGCTGTTTGTTTCCGGCCAGTAACGCGACCGCTCGAACGGATAGGCGGGCAGGGAAAGCTTTCGGCGCGGCCAGTCCCGGTCAAAGGCCGCCCAGTCGATGCCGGCGCCGGCGGTGTAGAGTTCCCCCAATGTCTCAAGCAGTTGCTCCCAGTCGCCGCGCCCTCGCCGCAGCGTCGGCAGCCAGCGGCAATCCGGGTCGGTCACGATGCGTCGCGCCATGCCGGAGAGCACAGGGGCCGGGCCGATCTCGATAAACGTCTTGTAGCCCAGGCCGCGCAGGGTTTGCATGCCCGCCGCGAACCGGACCGGCTGCCGGGCATGCGCCCGCCAGTAGGCGGCGCCGCGCAACTCGGCGTCCATGGCGGGTTTTCCCGTAAGGTTGGAGATGACCGTGAGCCGCGGCTGGGCGTAGGAAACGGCGGCGGCTTCGCGCTCCAGCGAATCCAGCATGGGATCGAGCAGGGCGGAGTGAAAAGCGTGCGAGACCGCCAGGCGCTGGAAGGGCATCCCCTGGGTTTCCAGGCGGCGGGTGAACTGGTCGAGATCGCCGAGCGGGCCGGACACGACAACGTGCATCGGGCCGTTGAACGCCGCGATGGAGAGGCTCTTGGAAAAAGGAGCGATCGCGCGCACCACGTCATTCTCGGCGGCGAGCACGGCGACCATCCCGCCGCCCGGAGGCAGCGACTGCATCAGGCGCGCCCTGGCGGCTATCAGCTTCAACCCTTCTTCGAGGGTAAACACGCCCGCCAGGCACGCCGCCACATATTCGCCCACGCTGTGCCCCAGGGCCGCCGCGGGCCGGATGCCCCACGTTTGAAGCAGGCCGGCCAGCGCGAACTCCACGGCGAACAGGGCGGGCTGGGTGAACGCGGTCCGGTTCAACAGACCCGCTTTTTCCGCCTCGCCGGAGAAGAGGACATCCGCCAAGGACCGGCCCCATGCGCCGCGCAAGACTTCGTCGCAGCGGTCGAGCGTCGCGCGAAAGGCCGGTTGGGTTTCATAAAGTTCGCGCGACATCCCCGCGTATTGGGAGCCTTGTCCCGTGAAGAGGAAAACGACGTCGTGGGATGTCTTCGCCTTGCCCGCGCCGTTAAAGAGAAGCAGGCGCTCCCGCAGTTGGGCGTTCGATGCGCCCGCGACCGCCAGGCGATGCTCGTGATGCATTCGGCCGCGGTTTGCCGTGAAGCAGACATCCGCCGCGCAGTCGCCGTCGTGTCCGGCCAGGAAATCCGCGTAGCGCCCCGCGAGCGCGCGCAACGCATCGGGGCTTTTGGCCGACAGGCAAAGCAAATGCCGGGGGCGTTCCGCGCGCATCTTTATGGGCGCCGCCGCCGGTTCCGGCGCCGCCGTGAGCAGCAGGTGCGCGTTTGTGCCGCTGAAGCCGAATGAACTGACGCCTCCGGCGCGGTCCGCGCGCTCGCCGGGCCACGGGACGGGCTGGGTTGGCAGAGCCAGCGGCATCGCCTTCCAGTCAACATGCGGATTGGGGGTCTTCAAGTGCAACAGAGGCGGGATTTCTCCGTGCTCGATTGCGAGCGCCAGTTTCATAAGCCCGGCGACGCCCGCTGCCGCTTCAAGATGGCCGAAATTCGTTTTGATCGAACCGACGAGGAGCGGCTGCGAACGTCCCGGGCCGAACACCGCGGCCAGCGCCTGCGCTTCAATCGGGTCGCCCAGCGCGGTGCCCGTGCCGTGCGCCTCGATGAACTGCACTCGCGCCGGCGTCAGGCCCGCGTCGGCCAACGCTTCGCGGAGCAGCGCTTGCTGCGCGGGGCCGCTGGGGGCGGTCAACCCGCTGCTGCGTCCGTCTTGGTTCACCGCCGCGCCGCGGATCACGGCGAAAATCCTGTCGCCGTCGCGCTCGGCGTCGGCGAGCCGCTTGAGCAGGAGGAGGCCGCACCCTTCTCCCCGCGCAAAACCGTCGGCGGAGGCGTCGAACGCCTTGCAGCGGAAGCTGGGCGAAAGCATGCCTCCCTTCGCCAGGACAACGGTTGTTTCCGGAGAGAGGATAAGGTTGACGCCGCCCGCCAGGGCGAGGTCGCAACGCCCCAGGCGCAGGCTGTCGCAGGCGGCGGCGACGGCCACCAGCGAGGACGAGCAGGCCGTATCAATGGAGAGGCACGGGCCCTTCAGGTGCAGGGTGTAAGCGAGGCGGCCCGCCGCGATGGCATGCGAACCGCCGGTCGCCATGTAGCCGTCGAGATGTTCCTGACCCAGCAGCCTGTGGGAGAAATCGTTTCCGGCGATGCCGAGGAATACGCCCGTGCCGGTTCCGTGAATCTCCCCGGCGGGCAGGCCGGCGTTTTCCAGCGTCTCCCAGGCGACCTCCAGCAGGAGGCGCTGCTGCGGGTCCATGCTCTCCGCTTCGCGCGGGGAGATGCCGAAGAAGAACGGATCGAACAGATCGACGCGCTCGAGGAAGCCGCCTTGCATCCTGCCGGGGCGGCCTTCCGCGTCGCGCAACGCATCGAGCGGCCGCTCGAGGTTCCAGCGGTCGGCCGGCGCCGGCGTTACCGCGTCGCGCCCCGCTTGAAGGAGCCGCCACAAAGCCTCCGGGCTGTCGGCGCCGCCGGGGAATCTGCAACCCATGCCCGTGATTGCGATGGGCTGCCGCTCCTCGCGCTTCAGCCGCTCGACCTGTTCGTGCAATTCCAGCGCCAGCAACGCCAGCCGTTTGGGAGAGAGGGATGCGATGCGCTCCAAAAATTCGTTCATTTCAAGAAGGCCCGCCTGTACGCAGGCTCAGCATTTTCTCCACGTCTTCTTCGGACATCCGTTCGATCTGGCCAAGGACGTCCGCGGGCGCGGCGGCCTTCGCGGGCGGCCAGCCGTACACTTCCGTCGCCAGGTATTCGGCCACGGCGGCGACGGACGGATGGTCGAATACCAATGTCGCCGGCAAGGCGCGCTCGATTTTCAGTTCAGCCCGCAGGCGGTTGCGCAACTCGACGGCCATCAGCGAATCGAGTCCCATGTCGAGCAGGGGCTGTTTGTCGGAGATCGCTTCCCCCGGAGGCAGCCCGAGCACGCCCGCAACCTGCGCGCGCACCCGTTGCAACAGCAACCCGCGCCCCCCCTTTTCCGGCCTGGCGGGCTCGGCTTTGGGCGGCGCCGCCAGATGCTCGAAAAATCTTCCTTCGGCGGGATTGCCGAGCGTGGCGTTCAATCGCGACCAATCGGCGCGGAGGACGCAAACCTGGGCCTTGCCGCCGAGCATGGCGCGTTCGAGCGCATCCAGCCCTTCGCGGGGAGTCAATTCACCGATCCCCTGTTTGCCAATGCGGCTCCCCACATTCCGCGCGGCGGCGGCGCCGATCTCCGCCCAGGCGCCCCAGTTTATGCTCAGCGACGGCAGGCCGCGCGCGCGGCGATAGTGCGCCAGCCCGTCGAGAAACGCGTTGGCGGCCGCGTGGTTCGCCTGTCCCGGCGCGCCCAGCAGCGCGGAAGCGGAGGAAAACAGCACGAAGAAGTCGAGCGGGCGATCCGCCGTCATTTGGTGAAGCAGCCAGGCGCCCGCGGCCTTGGGCGCCAGCACCCGGGCGAAGCGCTCCCAGTCCTGCCGGATAAGGATGGCATCCTCAAGCCGGCCCGCCGAATGCACGACGCCCCGCAGCGGAGGCAGCGAGCCGAGCGGGCCTTCAAACAACGCGCGCATCTCCGCCTCGCAACCCACGTCGGCCTGTGCCACGACAACCCGCGCTCCGCGTTCGCGAATCGTATCCAGCGCGCGGCTCGCCTCCGCCGACGGAGCGCGGCGGCCGAACAACAGCAGGTTGCGGGCGCCGCGTTCGGCGAGCCGTTCCGCGGCGGCCAGGCCCAATCCCGTCAAGCCGCCGCTGACCAGGTAAGTGGCGTCGGCGCGCAGCCGCAGGCCGGAGCTGGCGGGGAGCAGGACCACTTTGCCGATGTGCCGGGCGCGCGCCATGTATTCGATGGCTTCGGCGGAAGAGGCGAGGGGGAATGGCGTGAAGGGCAGCGGCCGCAACCGGCCATCCGCGAGTCGCCCGAGCAGTTCGACAAAAAGGGGCCGCACCGTTTTTGGGTCGTTGGCGATCTGTCCGGCGAGGTCAATCGCATGGTATTCGGCGCGCGGATTGATTGCCGCGGCCTCCGCGGCGGTCAGTATTTCCGCCTTCCCGATTTCCAGGAAGCGCCCTCCGGGCCGCAGGAGGCGCAAGCCCGCGGCAATCGCCGGGCCGGTCAGGGAATTGAGCGCCAGGTCGATATCCTCCGCTTCGTCGGCGAACGCCGGCGAGCGCGAATCAAACACCTGGGCCACGCCGAGCGAGCGCAGGAAATCGCGCTTTTCCGGGCTTCCGGCGGTGGCCACGACTTCGGCTCCGGCGCGCCGGGCCAGCTCGACCGCGGCCAGCCCGACGCCGCCTGCGGCGGCATGGATCAGCACGCGCTCGCCCTTCGCCATGCGGCCGATGATATTCAACGCGTAATGCGCCGTGAGGAAAGCCAGGGGGCTCGCGGCGGCGGCGGGGAAATCGAGATTCGCCGGCTTTGGCAAAACGAGTTCGGCGGAGGCGACGGCATAGTCGCCCAAGCCGCCGGATGTTATTGCGACGACTTCGTCGCCCGCGCGCAATCCTTCGACCCCGAAGCCAAGCGCCGAAACGACGCCGGAAACCTCGCCTCCCAGCGGCGCTTCGTCTTCCCGGACTCCGAGGACATTGAGCACGTCGCGGAAGTTCAGCCCCGCGGCGCGCACTTCTATTTCCACCTGCCCCGCGTCCGGCGTCCGCCGCCGCAGGGGGCGCAACGCCACGCCATCGGGCGCGCCGCGCTTCAGTATCGTGAGTTGCATCGGTTCCGTCTCCACGGCGGCGGGCTGTTTGGCGCGTCTCAGCCGCGCGACATAGCGGCGCCCCCCGCGATACGCGACCTGCGGTTCCTCCCCGGACTGCCCTAGTTCGCTCAACAAATCCTCGACGCCGCTCCCCGGTTCGAGGTCGATCCGCACGCACCGCAGTTCGGGATGCTCCAGCGCGATGACTTTGCCCAAGCCCCAGACCGCGCTTTGCGGCAAGCCTTCGAGCGCGTCGTCCGCCGTCACGGCCTGTGCGCCTGCCGTCACCAGCCACAGCCTGGGCTGCCGCCGTTGACCGAGGGTTCGCGGCAGGTCCGGCAAAGCCCGGCAGCAACGTTCGAGCTGGGCGTCGAGTTCGCTCGCCCCCCCGGCGGGCGCGACGCGGCAGCCAACCGGCGAGAGGAAAACGATATGATCGTAATCGCGGCCCCGCGCAACCTGTTCGCCGGGATGAACCATGGTGCAGCGCGCGCCGCGGGCCTGGAGCCGCGCCTGCAACTGCTCCGCCACGCCTTGCGAATCGGCGAACAGCAGGAATTCTCCCTGTTCGCGACGCGACAGGATCAACGCGTGTTCGGCGTCGCCGCCCGGCACGACCACGGGGTCGGCAAATCCTTTGGCGACCAGCAGTTCGCGCCATTGGGGGACGGATAACAACGGGGAGCCGCCGCGCAACGCAACATCCGTGAATTTCCACCAGCCCTCGGTCAACCCGAACGAAAGTTCCATCCAGCGTTGCGTCCTCACGCCTTCGAGGATGAGAAGCTGCGCGCCCGGGGCCATCAGCGAACGGACGTGATCCAGCGCCACGCCCATATCCGCCGTCGCGTGAAGGACGTTCGATGCGATGACCAGGTCGAACTCTCCGAAACCTTGCCCGCGGGGCGGCGATTCGATGTCGAGCGCCTGGAAGTCCAGGAACGGGAAGGCCGCGAAATCGTCCGCCGCTTTGCGGAAGAACGCCGGGGACAAGTCGGTGAATTTGTATTGCGTGCGACCGGCTGGGAGCGCGGGCAAAATGGCCGACGTGAGGCCGCCCGTGCCCGCGCCTATTTCCAGCACCCGCAACGGCCCGCCGGGGGAGAGGTGTTCGACGGCCCGAGCCGCCGCTTCCCGGGCCAGTTCGTTGAAGACCAGCGCGGCGGGCGATGCGCGGTAGAGTTCGTCGGCCAGCTCGAAAGAACCGCCGGGAAAAAGAATTTCGCCGGGGTCGATCTCCCCGAGCAGGACCTCGGCCAGCCGCGCGCCGCCCCGTTGGGCGAAGAGAATTTCCGGGCGCATCGCCGGGAAGCGTTCGAGCAGCGCGCTCACTTCGCGGTCGGGATCGGGAGCGGGTTCTTCGGAGAGCCATTCGGTCAGCCGCCGCAGCAGGCGCCGGTGGCGGGGGACGATTCGCGGATTGCCGCCGAGTTTTCGCAACGCGCGGAGAGCGTAAGCCGAGCAGACGGCATCGAGCCGCGGCTCCAACTCCGCCCCGGCGGACAAGCGTCCGGCGAGTTCGGCATAGCGCGACTCGAGGCCCGCGAGTTCCCGCCGCCAGTCGAAAGCCGCCGGCCCGGAGCACGGCGCGGCCGGAGATTCTTCCCAGCGGACTTCATAGAAACATTCATCGAGCGGAGCCGTGGCCTGCCGGGCCAGAGCGGCTTTCGGCGCGCGCTTCATGCGCAGCCCGCTGATCCGGGCGACGGTCGCGCCCGCGGCGTCTTCAATGATCCCGTGGCCGGTGCGCGTTTCGGCCGCGCCGTCCGGCCGCGGATCGAGCCGCATGCGGCTGGTCAGCCGGTTCCCGCCCGGGCGCAATAATTCAAAACGGTCGATGCCGACCGGCATGTATATCTCCGTTTCGAGCCGGGCCGGATCGAAGCCCGGCAAAGCCGCCGCCAGTATTTGCAAGCAGGCGTCGAGAGCCGCGGGATGCACGCCGAACCCGGCTGGCGACCCGGCGCAGCCCGGCAGTTCGACCTCGCCAACGGCCTCGTTGTCACGCCGCGAGAGGCTTTGCAGACATTGGAACGACGGGCCGAATTCCAGGCCGATCCCGCCGCACGCGGCATAGAACGCGCCGACGTCCACGGTCTGGCCCGCGTTTCCGTCCACGTTGTTCGTCCCGCCCGGCTCGGTGGAGAACCGGCCGCTCACCGCCTGGCGCCAACCGGCTCCCTCGTCGCGGCTGAAGAAACGGAACTCCCCGGAACCGGGTGTGAGGATCAACTGGATATCCTTGCCTGCGGACGGCAAACGGACCGCTTCGAGGAGAAGCACATTTTCAAGGGTCGCGCTTTGTTCGCCGGAGACTTCACGCACCGCCGAGGCGATGACTTCCAGATAAAACGCAGCCGGCAGGATGGTTTCTCCATGCACGACGTGATCGGCCAGATAGGGATGCCGGGACGGATCGAGCCGGGCCTCGAACACCACGTCGCCGGGCGCCGTGTCGAAGCGGCGCTCCAGGTGCGGGTGCAAGGCCGATGCGCGCGCGGGCCGTGCATCGAACCAAAAGCGTTCTCTTTGGAAAGGGTAGGTCGGCAGCGGCAGCTTGCGGCGGGGGCGGGAACGGTCGAACCCGGCCCAATCCACCGGCGCGCCCAGAAGATACAGCCGGGCAAGCGTTTCAAGCAGCCCCGGCCAATCGCGCGGCGAGGGCAGGAAGACGCAGTCCGCGCCAAGATTCGGCGGAGCGGATTTCGGGCCGATCTCCACGAATGTGCGGTAACCCAGAGTCTGCGCGGTGCGGAGTCCTTCGGCAAAGCCGTCCGCGCCACGAGCCGGGTTGCGCCAGTAATCCCTCTCTCCCTTGCGCACCGCCCGGCCTGTCAAACTGGATAGGAGCGTGATCGAAGGATCGGCCGGCGCCGGGCCTTCGATCGGAGTCGCGATCCGTCTCACCGCGTCTTCCGGGGAAAAGACGCCGCTCGCGCACGCGGCGACATATTCGCCCACGCCCCGCCCCATCGCCAAGGCGGGCTGGATTCCCCAGGAACGCCACAGGCACAGCAACGCCCATTCGAACGCAAACGCCCCGCCTCCGCACCGTTCAAACTCGGCGCGGAAAACAGGTTCTCCTTCAAATCGCGTCTCCCCCTGCGCGTCTTCTCCGGTGAACAGGAAGGCGATACGCGGCGGTTCGAGGCTGTCGAGCGCCGCGCTGCGCAGCGAAGGATCGGGCCTTCCCGCCACAAACGCCGCCAGCGCCGCGCCCGCCTGGGCCGTGTCGCGAGCGATGATCGCAAGCCTGTGTTCGGCGGGCGAGCGGCCCGTGTTGGCGGAGTAAGCGATGTCCGCCAGCGATTCGCCGGGATGTTCCCGGAAGTGCGCCTGGCAGCGCTCCGCCAGATCGCGCAACGCCTGGCCGCTCCGAGCCGACAGGGTGAGCAAGTGCAGCGGCCTTTCGACGCCCTCGCCCGATTGCGCCGCGGGCCGCGGGGCTTCTTCGATCAGGATGTGGGCGTTGGTGCCGCTGAAACCGAAGGAACTGAGCCCGGCGATGCGTTTGCCGGAGGGCCACGGCGCGCGCCTGTCCGCAACCCGAACAGGCAGGGCGCTCCACGGGATCAACGGGTTCGGAGTATGGAAATGAAGATGAGCCGGAATCTCGCCGTGCCGGAGCGAAAGCACGACCTTGAGCAAGCCCGCAAGGCCGGCCGCCGCTTCCAGATGTCCCAGGTTCGTTTTGATCGACCCGATCCAAAACGGTTGATCTACGGGCCGCGCCTCGCCGAACACCGCCGCCAGCGCCTGCACTTCGATGGGGTCTCCCAGCGGCGTGCCGGCGCCGTGGGCTTCCACATAACCGACGTCCGCGGGCAGCAAGCCGGCGTCGGCCAGCGCGGCGCGCATCACGGCCTGCTGGGCGGGGCCGTTGGGGGCCGTGAGGCCGCTGCTGGCGCCGTCCTGGTTCACGGCGGTTCCCCGGATCAACGAAAAAATCGTGTCGCCCTCGCGCACGGCGTCGGACAACCGCTTGACGACGACCGCGGCGCAGCCTTCCGCCTGGCCGAAGCCGTCGGCGGCGGCGTCGAAGGTTTTGCAACGTCCGTCGGGCGCCATCATGCGGGACTGGCACATCGAGATGACCGTCTCGGGGGAAAGGATCAGGTTGACTCCGCCGACCAGCGCCAGGTCGCAATCGCCGTTGCGCAACGCGCGGCAAGCCAGGTGCAGCGCCACGAGCGAGGAGGAGCACGCCGTGTCGATGGAAATGGCAGGCCCGTGCAGGCCAAGAGTGTAGGCGATCCTCCCGGAAGCCACGCTCGCCGCCGTGCCCGTGCCGAAGTACGCGTCGCAGTGGGCCGGGTCGCCGGACTTTATCTGCAAGTGCGCGTAGTCGTACGTCGCCATGCCCACGTAAACCCCCGTGCGGCTGCCGCGCAGCCCGTGCGGCGCGATTCCCCCGTGCTCCAGCGCTTCCCAGACGACTTCCAGCAACAATCTTTGTTGAGGATCGAGTTGAACCGCCTCGCGCGGCGAGATGCCGAAGAACGCCGCGTCGAAACGATCCACATCGCGCACGAATCCGCCGCGCGTGGCATATATCTTCCCGGGAACGCCCGGCGCGGGATCGAAGTATTGAGCGATGTTCCAGCGATCCGCGGGGATTTCGCCCGTCACGTCGCGGCCAGCGGCGAGCAATTCCCACAGCCGTTCGGGGCTGTCGGCGCCTCCGGGAAAACGGCAGCCCATCCCCACGATCGCAAGCGGCTCGTTGCGCGCGGCGCCGGATCGCAAGCGGGCTTCCAGTTCCTCGATCTTGAGGAACGCCCGCCGCAGAAGCGGTGAGGAATCGTTCACGTCATTCCCTCCAGTTTATTCTTTAGCAACCGCTCGACATCGGCGTCGGAAAGGCCGTCGAGAAGCGGCGCCCGTTGCGCGAGCAGGAAAGCGGCGATGTCCGCGATGGTGGGGTAATCGAACATGAGGGTGGCCGGGAGACCCTTCGCGAGTTGCAAACTTCGGCCGAGGTTGTTGCGCAATTCCACGGCCATCAGGGAATCGAGGCCGAGGTCCATCAGCGGCTGGTCGCGCGGAATCTCCGTCTGCCCGGCTCGCCGCAACACCCGCGCGACTTCGCGCCGCACGAAGGCCGTCAGCATTTCGGCGTGCTCGCTCTCGGGCGCTTCGGCCAGGGAGGCGAGGATGTCCTCCGCCCGGTCCGCCGCGGGTTCGCGGGCCGGGATGACAGGCGGCGTCGGGGCGGGCGAAACGCGCGCGCAGCCAGTGGCCCGCGCCGCGAAAACGCGCGAGCCAAGCGCCTCCGCGGGCGAACCGGCGGGCGGCCAGGACGCCGTTTCCTGGAACCCATGTTGCAACAGGCGCTTCTTCCACTCGCCGGCGGAGAGCAGCGGGCCGGTGTCATGATTTGGATCGGCGGATTTCTGCCAGCCTTCGATCAAAGCGATGCTGACATCGAAGTACGACGGCGGATCGGTGACCTCATATAATAAGAGCACGCCGCCGCCGCGCAGCAGGCCGCGCACGAAGTCGAGGGTTTGCCCCAGGTATTTGGTGGCGTGCAACACGTTCGCGGCCACGACCATATCGTATTGGCCGGCGCCGTACCCTTGCGACTCGGGCGCGCGCTCCAGGTCGAGCAGGCCGAATTTCAAAAAGCCGAAATCCTTGAAGCGCCGCGCCGCGTGGTCGGAAAAGAATTCCGAAACGTCGGTGAACGTATATGCGGTGCGATCCGCGGGCAGCATCGGGAGGATCGAAGCCGTCGTGCCGCCCGTTCCGGCGCCGACCTCCAGGATGCGCAACGGGCCGTCCCGCCCTTGGGCGAAGGCGCCCGCGAGCGCGCCCGCGATCGCGTTGAAGTAGCGCGACAGCGCCGCGCGATGATAGATCGCTTCGGCCAAATCGAGGCTGCCGCCCGGGAACAGCGTGTCGAGCGGGCTCGTCCTGCCCGTGAGGATCGGCGCCAGCAGGCGGCCGCAACCCTTGACGTAGTCGAGCAGCATCGGGGCGTCGGCGAACAGCGGAATCGCCTCGCTTTCGAGCGATTCCACGGCGGAGTCGGGCAGCTGAACGCCGGCAAGCTTGCGAAGCCAGCGTTCCATCAGGTTGCGATAGAGCGGCAGCACGCCATGGAAGTCCACGAGGTCGCTCGCGCTCAACCCGTTCTTGACGGCTCCGAGCGCTTGGAAAGCGCGCACGATATAAGAGGTCGCAAGCCGGTCGAGCAACCGGTATTTGTCCGGGTAGGTATGGAGCAGCAGATCGAGGGGCGCCTGGGCGGCCTGCCGGTCTCCGGCGGCCAGGACAGCTTGCCAGCGCTCGTCCTCCGTCGGACGCGGGATAACGGGGAACCAGTACCGCCGACGCTTCCACGGATACCCCGGGATATCGATCAACCGGCGCTGCCATCCGCGATCCACCGCCTTCCAATCAACGCGCGCGCCCTGGACGTATAGCCGAGCCAGGGCCTCCAATGTTTTCCTCTCGGACGGCGGCGGCGCGCCGGACGTGAACACCACCTCGGGCGGATTCAGCGGATCGGCCCGGCCAAGCGGAGCCTCATCCAGCGCGTCGAGCATGGCCGCGGCTTCCTCCGCGGAGGCGGCGACGACGGCGGCCCGGTGGGGAAAATGCGAGCGCCCGGCGTTCGCCGTGTAGGCGAAGTCGGCCAGCGAGCACCCGGTGCGCAACGCCGCCGCATACCGCGCGGCCACTTCGCGCAACGCGGGCTCGCCGAGCGCCGACAACGTCAGCAGATGGCAGGAGCGCTCCGGCCTCGTCTCGGCGGGGGCGGGGGGCGGCGCCTCTTCGAGCACGATGTGGACGTTCGTGCCGCTGAAGCCGAACGAACTGACTCCCGCCAGCCGCGGTTTGGAGCCGCGAGGCCAGGCGGTTTTTTCGCGGACGACCTTCAGACGATCCCAAACGACATTCCTGCTGGGCGTCTGAAAATGAAGATTTGGCGGCAACTCTTCGTTTTCCAGCGCGAGCGCCGTCTTGATCAGCCCTCCGATGCCGGCGGCGGCTTCCATGTGTCCCAGGTTCGTTTTGACCGAGCCGAGGGGAAGCGCGCCGGGCGCGCCTTCGAGCGCCGCGGCCAATGCGCCGGCCTCGATGGGATCGCCCAGCGCGGTGCCGGTGCCGTGTGTTTCGACATAGCCGAGCTGCCCGGGCTGGACGCCAGCGGCGCGCCAGGCCGCCCGGAGCACGGCGGTTTGGGAAGGGCCGTTCGGCGCGGTCAGCCCGCTGCTGCGCCCGTCCTGGTTGCACGCCGAACCGCGGATGACGGCATGGATGCGGTCGCCGTCCGCCAGCGCGTCGTTTAGAAGTTTGAGGACCACGATGCCGCACCCTTCGCTGCGCACGAAACCGTCCGCCCGGTCGTCGAACGCTTTGCAGCGCCCGTCGGGAGCCATCATGCGGGCCTTGGAGAGCGCGATGTGAATCTCGGGAGAGAGAATCAGGTTGACGCCTCCGGCCAGCGCCGCGCGGCATTCCCCGGCGCGGAGACTTTGGCAAGCCAGGTGAACCGCGACCAGCGATGAAGAACACGCGGTGTCGATGGAAAGGGAAGGCCCCTGCAAACCGAGGTAATAAGCCAGCCTGCCCGAAGCGGCGCTGTGCGCGACCCCCGTGGCGTGGTAGGCGTCCATCTCCGAACGGTCGCCCGTCTGCCCGCGCAACTGGCCGTAGTCGAAACTGCTGATTCCAACGAACACGCCCGCCGAAGTCCCGAACAGACTTTGCGCGGGCAGGCCGGCGTCTTCCAGCGCTTCAAAGGCGACTTCGAGCAACAGGCGGTGTTGCGGGTCGATGCTCACGGCCTCGCGATCCGAGATGCCGAAGAACTCCGCGTCGAACCGGTCGACATCCCGCAGGAAGCCGCCCCACCGGGTGGACATCTTGCCCGGCGCGTCGGGATTCGGATCGTACCAGGCCGAGGGGTCCCAGCGGTCGGCGGGAATTTCGCCGACGGCGTCGATCCCTTCGCTGAGCAGCCGCCAATACGAACGCAGGGTGTCCGCGCCGCCCGGAAAGCGGCACGCCATCCCGACAATGGCGACAGGCGCCCGCTGTCGAAGCTCGCTCGCTTCGAGACGCGTCCGCAGCGAGCGGATATCGAGGATGGCCTGCTGCATCGGCGCGAGTTGCGGAGGTTTCGGAGTCTCGCTCATGACAACAACTCCCCCGCCTTGGCGAGTTCCTCGGCCAGGAGTTTTTCGGCTTCGGCAGGCGACAGCAGTTCAATCCCGGCGTCGTCTTCCGCATCCTCGCGCCCGGCAAAGTCCTTGCAGAAATAGTCGGTCAAAGCGGCCAGCGTCGGGTAGTCGAACGCAAGCGTCGCGGGCAACGGGCGGCCCATGCCGGTTTGGAGGCGGTTGCGCAGTTCGATGCTCGTCAGCGAATCGAAGCCGAGATCACTGAAGGCTTGCAAAGGATCGAGCTGGATATCCGGCCCGAGTCCCAGGACGGCGACCATCGCGTCGCGGACGACCGTTTGTATCATCCTGCGCCGGCCCGCGGGATGCGTCGCTTCGAGCCGGGATGAAAACAAGGGCGCGCTTTGAACCGGAGCGCTTCGCGCAACTTGCGCGGCGCCAAGCTTCTCGAAAAACCGCCGCTCCGTAAGCGGGCGTTCAGTCGTCAGAAACCGCGTCCAATCCATCGGTATGACGGCGGCTTGCGCTCCGCGCTCGGCCATCAGCCGTTCCAGGGCCGCGACGCCCTCATCCGGAGTGATCGGCGTGACTCCGTAATCGGCGACGCGCTCCAGGATATCCACCGCCGCGCCGACGCCCGACCACGCGCCCCAGTTGATGCTCAGAGCGGGCAATCCCAATCCGCGACGATGATGGGCCAGCGCGTCCAGGCAAGCATTCGCCGCCGCGTGGTTGCCTTGCCCGCGCGAGCCGAGCACCGCCGACGCGGAGGAGTAGCAAACGAAAAAGTCCAGCGGCAGGTCGCGTGTGGCGAGGTGCAGGTTCCAGGCTCCGGCGAGCTTGGGCGAGAGAACGCGCTCGAACCGCGCCCAGTCTTGTTGCAGCAGCGCGCCGTCGTCGAGCACGCCCGCCGAATGGATGACCCCCCGCAACCGCGGAATCTGGTCCAGCACGCGCGACACGTCCTCCATCCGCGTCACGTCGCCCTGGAACGCCAGCGCGTCCACGCCGGACTCCCGCAGCTTTGCCAATGCCTCATTCGCCGCGGTGTCCGGTTCGCCGCGGGCCATCAGCGCGAGGCGCTTGGCGCCGCGGGCTGCCAGCCATTCCGCCGTTCGCAAGCCCAGCCCCGACAGGCCGCCGGTGATCAGGTAGCCGGCGGAGGGATCGATGCTGAACTCTCCCGGCCCGCCGCCGCAGCCGACGACAATCTTGCCGATGTGCCTGGCCTGCGCCATGTGCCGGAATGCCGCCCGCGCCTCGTCGCGAGGGAAGATTTGCACCGGCAGCGGGCGGAGCGTTCCCGCCGCGATGGCCGCGCTCGCCGCGGCGAGGATGGGGCGCAATTCGGCGGGCGACCGCTGGACGCGAGCCGCCAGGTCCACCACGAAATACGCGGCTTCCGGCCGCATTGACGCCACGCGGGAGGCGTCCCAGATTCCCCGTTTGCCCAGTTCCACAAAGCGCCCGCGCGGAGTCAAGAGAGAGAGGCTCGCCTCGATGAAATCGCCGGAGAGCGAATTCAGGACGAGATCGACGCCGCCGCAGTCCGCGAACGCCAGGGATCGGGAGTCGAAAACATGCTCTATGCCAAGCGAGCGCAAGTAGTCGCGCTTGGCCGGACCGCCCGCCGTCGCAATGATCTCGCAACCCGCCTGGAGAGCCAGTTGAACGGCCATCAGCCCGACTCCGCCCGCGGCTGAATGAATAAGAACCCTCTCTCCGCGTTGGATTCGCCCAAGCTGAACGAGGGCGTGATACGCCGTGGCGAAAGCGGCGGGCACGGTGACGATCTCCGCAAAGCTCCAGCCGGCGGGTTTCTTGATCGCGAGGCCGGCGGCGGTCACGACGTAATCGCTGAAACCGCCGATGGCGAGCGCCGCCACCGCGTCGCCCACGGCGAAGTCGGGCACGCCGGACCCCGTCGCGACGATCACGCCGGCCGCCTCGCCCCCCAGCGGCCCGGCGTCGCCCGGGTACATGCCGAGAGCGCTGAGCACGTCGCGGAAGTTCAGTCCAGCGGCCTCGACCTGAATTTCGATTTCGCCTGTTCCCGGGGCGCGACGATCCGACGGTTGCCATTCGAGCGAATCGAGGCCCCCCGTTTTTGCAACGACGAGGCGGGCCGGACGGCTCCGTTCCTTCCGCTTCAACCGGGGGACGTATGTCATCCCGTTTCGCAACGCGCATTCCCCTTCTTCCGGCGGTTGCAGGAGGATTCCGACCGCCTCGCCGACCGCCGCGCCGGGGTCGAGATCAAGCCGCGTCACCTTAAGTTCGGGATGTTCCAGCGCCAAAACTTTGCCCAGGCCCCAAACCGCGGCCTGCGCCGCCGCCACGCGGTGGATGTCGCCCGCGACCGCCTGGCTGCCGCGCGTAAGCGCCCAGAGACCGTGTGCGAGGGGCCGCCCGCGCGCGGCGAGAGCCTGCGCCAGGTAGAGAAAACTGCGGCACGATAAATCCTGAGCTTCCATCAACTGCCCGGACGAGCAAGTTTCCGAAAGCGCGGCCTGGAGCGACCACGCGTGCGCCACGCCGGAGCAATCCGTTTCCTCCAGCAACCGGTCGTAGTCCTCCCGCCGCGCCGGGTTCAGGCCAAACTCGTCCGGGCTGTAGCGCCCATACGCCGCGGCGGGACGCACGGCGACGCACGCCCGGCCCCGGCGTTTCAGTTCCTCCGCCATTTCGTCGCCCGCGGCGAAGACCAGCCAGGAATCGCGAGTTTCCGCTTTTCGCCCGCCCGCGATAAAAACGGCATAGTCTCCGCCCGGGCCGCCCAGTTCCATCGGACTCGCGAACCCTTGCTCCTCCAGCAACCGCAGCCATCGGGATGCGTCCAGCAGCGGGTAGTCGGGCCGCAGGCCGGTGTCGGTGAATTTCCACCACCCTTCCGTCAGCCCAAACGTCAGCTCGATCCAGTTTTGAGGGCGCGTCCCTTCGATGAGAACCAACAGCCCGTCCTGGGAAAGGAGCCGCCGGACGCGAGCCAGAACGGCGCGCAAATCAGCCGTGGCGTGCAAGACGTTCGCGGCGAGGATCACATCGAACTCCCGGCCCGCGAAGCCCTGGGATTCAAGGTCCTTCTCAATGTCTAACGCCTCGTACCGCACGAAAGAAAAACCGGCGAACCGCGAACGAGCGCGCGCGACGAGCGCCGGGGATATGTCCGTGAAGCAATACTCCGTCCTCTCCGCCGCGAGCCGGCCCAGGACGTGGGCTGTGGCGCCGCCCGTCCCGGCGCCGATCTCCAGCACGCGCAACGGGGCCGAGTGCGCGGCGATGCCGCCGAAGACGTCGGCGACGAGGTGATTGAGGGCCGCCGTGGCGGGGGAGTCGGAATAGATTTGCTCGAGCAGGCCGGAGCCGAACAGGAGGTCCAGGGGATCGCACTCGCCCCGCAGGACATCCGCGAGCCGGGAGCCGCAGGCGTCGAGCAGCTTGAACTCGGCGGCAAACGCGCCCGGCGCCGTCGCCGGTTCGGAGCCGACGGAGCGGGCCGCCATTTCCCGCACGCGGGCCAGCAGCCGCGCATGGCGCGCTTGCACGCGTCTTTCGTCGAGAGACTCCAGCGCCGAAGCCGCGAATTGCAAACTGCGCGCATCGAGCAGCCGCGCGGCCTCGGAGTATCCATCGGCGGCGGCTTGCTCGAGATACTTTGGCTGGTTCCGCACGGCGAGGACGGCGGCGGCGGCGACGGAGGGGTGGGAGCTTCTTGACGGCGCGCTTATCCATTCGATTTCGTACAACCAGTTGCACTCCGCTTTCAACGGGCGGGCCGTCAGGCCGTGAATCGCGGCAATGACGCGGCCGGTCTCGTCGCATACGGTCGCGTCGCCGGCGAGCGTCCCGGTTCGCCGGCAGCAGCTCGTCAAGACCGCCGCGGGAGCGCCCCAGAAGTCGATCCGCTCCACCGCGAAGGGCAGGAAGGCGCCCGATTGTTCCGGCCACACATGCAACAACGGCTGCAAGCAGGCGTCGAGCAACGCCGGGTGGAATACGGACTGCGCGTCCGCCGGGCCGGGCCGCACGATTTCTCCGACGGCTTTTTCCGCCCCGTGCGTCACCTTCCGCACGCCGCGAAACGCCGGTCCGAAGTCGATGCCGCGCGCGGCGAACGCCCGGTAATGCTCCTCGGCGCCGATTTCCTCGGCGCCGTCGCTCTCGAAACCGCCGGGCGCAGGATCGGCCCGCGGGCGCATGCGTCCGCTTGCGTGCAAGATCCAGCCATTCGCGCCCCCGAGGCTGATGATGCGAAATTCGCGGCCTTCCCCCAACACCAGTTGCACGCGGACGGTTTCGCCGGGAGCCAGGCTCAACCGCTCCCGGACGATCAAGTCATCGAGCGTCACCGATTCCGTTTGCAGGACGTCCGCCGCCGCCGCGAGCGCCATTTCCACGTAAGCCGTCAGCGGCGCGACAACCTGCCCGGCCACGACGTGATCGGCCAGCCAGGGCTGCAAACGGACGCTCAATTCACCCTCGTAAATTATCTCTTTGACCAGCGGCGAGCCCGGGACCCGCCGCAACGTCGCGCCCTTGTCGATCCAGAACCGGCTCCGCTGGAAGGGATAGGTGGGAGCCGAGACCCGGCGCCGCGTATAGCCGCGGTCGAAGCCGGCCCAATCCACGCGCGCCCCGCGCACATACAGTTCGCCCAGCGATTGCAGAAGTTGCGTCCACTCGTCGCGTCCTTGGACAAGCGAGGGAAGCAGGCAGGCGTCCACATACTGGTCGCCCATGTTGATCAACACCGGGTCCGGGCCGATTTCCAGGAACACCCGGCAGCCTTTGCGGTGCGCCTCCCGCATCCCGTCGACGACCGCCGCCATCGTGCCGCCGGCTGGCGGCTGTTGTAGCAGGCCGTCTTCGAGGCTCATCGCCCCGCTCTGGCAGGCGGCGACGTATTCACCGACGCCGTATCCCAGCAGCGCGCCCGGCTCCACGCCCCAGGAACGCCACAACTGCGCGAGCGACCATTCCAGCGCGAACAAGGCGGCCACGCTCGGTTCCGGACCGCGGAAAATATCGAGCGGCGGTCGGTCCAGATGCGCGGCGCAACGGTCCAGTTCCGCGCGGAAGACCGGTTGGGATTCGTACAGGGGAAGACCCATGCCCGCGTATTGCGAGTATTGCGAGCCCTGTCCGGTGAAGAGAAAGGCGACCTTCGGCGGTTCTCCAGACGCCGCCCCGGCGGAGAAGCGCGACAAAGCGCGGACGAACTCTTCGTTGTTCGACCCGGAAACAACGGCGCGATGGCGGAAGTGCGCCCGGCCTGTATTGGCGGTGAAACAGTAGTCTTCCAGGGGCGGGGCGTCCTGCCGGCGCAAGGCTGCGGCGTGGCGCGCGGCAAGTTCCGCCAGGGCTTGCGGATCGCGGGCCGAGAAAGCCAGGATATGCCGCGGACGTTTCAACGCATCCGCAACGGGGGCGACCGGCGGCGCCTCGGCGATGACCGCGTGGGCGTTGGCTCCGCTGAAGCCGAACGAACTCACTCCAGCCCGGCGGGGCTCGGCGCGGCGCGGCCAGGGAACGGCCTCGGCGGTCACTTCGATTGGAATCGTCTCCCACGGGATTTCAGGGGTCGGCTTGTGAAAGTGAAGTTGCGGCGGTATCCGCTCGTGTTCGAGAGCGAGCACGCATTTGATCAATCCCGCGACGCCCGAGGCCGACTCCGTGTGTCCCAGGTTCGTCTTCACCGAGCCGATCCGCAGCTTGCGGCTTGGATCGCGCCCGGGGCCGAACACGGCGGCGAGCGCATCCGCCTCAATCGGGTCGCCCAGCGACGTGCCTGTGCCGTGGGCTTCGACATAATCGATCTGGCCCGGGTCGACTCGCGCGGCGGCCAGCGCCTGGCGGATGAGCGCTTCCTGCGCGACGCCGTTGGGGACAGTCAGGCCGCTGCTGCGCCCGTCCTGGTTCACGGCGCTCCCCTCGATCACCGCCAGCACGCGGTCGCCCGCAGCGAGCGCATCGTCCAGCCGTTTGAGGACAACGAGCCCGCACCCCTCGCCGCGCACGAACCCGTCCGCCGCGGCGTCGAACGCCTTGCAACGCCCGTCGGCGGCCATCATGCCCCATTTTGAAAACATGACGCATGTCTCCGGGATGACGATCACGTTCACCCCGCCCGCGAGCGCCATGGTGCAGTCGCCCGCGCGCAGGCTCTGGCAGGCCAGATGCACGGCGGTGAGGGACGAGGAACAGGCCGTGTCAACGACCACGCTCGGGCCGTGCGCGCCCAGGAAGAAAGCCAGCCGGCCCGCCGCGGCGTTCAGGACATTGCCGGTCGCAAGGTACGGAGAGAGCGCCGCCGGCTCCAGCGTCCGCAGGAGATTCTGGTAATACTCCGTGTTGGTCATTCCAAGGAAGACGCCCGTCCGGCTTCCGGCCAGGTCCGCAAACGGCTGCCCGCCGTGCTCCAGCGCTTCCCAGGCCGTTTCGAGGACGATCCGGTGCTGCGGGTCGAGCATCGCCGCCTCGCGCGGGGAGATGCCGAAGAATTGGGCGTCGAACTGGTCGATCCCGTTCAGGAAACCGCCCCAGCGCGTGGACATCTTGCCGGGGCTGTTCCGGTCTTCATCGTACCATCCCGCAATGTCCCAGCGGTCGGCGGGAACTTCCGTCACGGCGTCCGCGCCCGAGCATAGCAATCGCCAGAACGAATCGGGAGAGTCCGCCCCGCCGGGATAGCGGCAGCCGATGCCGACAATGGCAATCGTCGCCCGCGCGGCGGCCAGGCGGGCCTGGAGATCGTCGATGGTGCGGAGCGCCTCGCGAACCAGTTCGCGGCGGCCGGCGTCTTTATTTTGGCCTGGCAAGGCGGGCCTCCAGTTGGCTGAACAATTCGTCCTCGGTGGCGTCGGCCCCCGGCTTCGCCGCGGCGTTCGGAAACAATTCGCCGAGCAGATAATCCGCCAGCGAATCGACGGTGGGATATTTAAAAGTCAACGTCCCGGGAAGCGTCCGCCCGAGGTCGCGCTCGAGCCGGGCTCGCAACTGGACCGAAGTCAGCGAGTCCATGCCCATCTCGAAAAAGCCCTTGTCTCTTTCGATGAATCCGTCCGTCCCCATGCCGAGCACCGCGGTCAGCAGATGCTCCACATGCCGGGCGAGCATTTCGCGCCGCTCGTCCGCCGGCGCCTGGCGCAAGCGGTCGACGGGCGATTGTTCCGCGCTCTTCGCCGGTTTGGAAGCCGCGCATTCAAGCAATGGCCGCGGGCGTTGCGATTCATAGGCGGGCTTGAAGACGCTCCAGTCCACGTCGGCCACGACCGCCTGGCAAACTCCGGCCCCCAGCACGCATTCGAGCGCTTCCAGCGCCGCCGCCGGCGGCATCGGGCGCAGACCGGCGCGGGCGGCTCTCTCCCGTTCCGCGGCCGGCAGCGCGCGCATCTCCTCCCACGCGCCCCAATTGACAACCGTCGCCCGTAACCCCTTGGCCCGGCGGAAATGGGCGAGCGCATCCAGAAACGCGTTGGCCGCCGCGTAGTGCGCCAGGCCTGCCGCGCCCCACAGCGCCGTCGTCGAGGAGAACAGGACGAAGTGGTCAAGCGGGTGGGCGCGGCTCAAGACGTGCAGCCGCCATGCCGCCGCCGATTTGACCTTGATCATCGCGCTCACCGCCTCCGGCTTCAATGCGCCCGCGGGAGCGGAGGAGAAGCTCATCGCGGCGTGCCAGACGCCGCGCAGCGGGCCGGGATCGGCGGCGGCGAACCATTTTTCAAGCGCCGATTCATCCGCGAGGTCAATCGCCGCGACGGTGACTCTGGCGCCGGCGGCCTTGATCTTGCGCACGATTTCAGCGCGGGCGCCTTCCACGGGATTTTTGACGAGCAGTAAAAGATGGCCGGCGCCGCCTGCCGCCAGACGCAACGCGAGTTGCGCGCCAACGCCTCCCAGCCCGCCCGTAATGAGATGCGTCCCGGTAAAACGCAGCGGGGAACGCGGCCGGCCAAGCTCCGGCGCGCGCTTCAGCCGAACCGCGTACCGGCGCTCGCGGCGGCGCGCGATCTGGTCCTCCGGGCCGGGATCGTCGATCTCCGCGAGCAATGCGGACGCCGATTCGTCCAAGCCCTCGGCCGGGTCAAGATCGAGCAATCGTATGCCCAGGCCGGGCGCTTCGAGCGTCACGCCGCGGCCCAGTCCCCAAAGCAGGGCTTGCGGCGGGGAAGGCGCTTCGCCGGTCGCGACGGGCTGGCCGCCGCGCGTTACGAGCCAGAGGCCGTCCGGAAACGAAAGCCCGGCTTCCAGCAAAGCTTGCACCGCGCGCAATGGCCGCTGGCAGGCGGCTTCCAGGTCATCGCAGTCCGAATCCGCGACGTATATCGCGGCTTTGCAGGCGGAGAACTTCCGCGGGTCGTCGCCTGGCCGCGCTGTGCAGCAGACATCCCCGCGCGCTTCGAGCCGCTGCCGGAGCCTGTCGCCAAGACCCTGGGGATCGGCAAAGAGGAGATACTTCGCGCTTTGGGATTCGCGCGGATTGCGGGCGAAGAGCAGCGCCTGGTCGAACAGCGCGGCGGCCGGTCCCCGCAACGGAAGCGCGGTTGCATCGGCGAAACCGCGCTCGCCGAGCGATTTGATCCACGCCGCCTCGTTCAGGAGCGGGTGCGCTTCGCGGTCCGTGAAACGCCACCACCCCTCGGTGAGGCCGAAGGTTATTTCCATCCATGGCCGCGGCTCCGTGCATTCGATCAGGAGCAGGATGCCGCCCGGCGCGAGCAGGCTCTTCGCATGGCCGAGGGAGACGGCCAGATCGCTCGTGGCATGGACGACGTTGGCGGCGATTACAAGATCGAAGCGACCGAACCCCTGTTCCACGGGCGGCTTCTCCAAATCAAACAACTCGTAACGCACGAACGGGTAGCGGGCGAAGTTCTCCGACGCCCGCTTGAGGAAGAGCGGCGAGATATCCGTGAAGACGTATTCGCAGCGGTCCGCGGGAAGCAGCGGAAGCAGCGCGGCGGTCGTTCCCCCCGTGCCCGCGCCGATTTCCAGCACGCGCAGTGTCCGGTTCTTGGGGAGCCGGGCGACCCATTCCCGCACGGCTTCCCCGGCCAGGCGATTGCCGAGCCGCGAGGGGGCGGCGTCGCGATAGACGGCCTCCGCCAGGGATTTTTCGCCGCCCGCAAACAACAACTCCAGCGGATCGCACTGCCCGCGCAGCACGTCGCCGAGACGCGCGCCGCAGCGGGCGTGCAATTCCAGCACTTCGCGCGCGGCGGGAAATCGTTCGAGGAGCGCATCGCTCCGGGCGGGCGCGGGACGGCGCAGGACGGCGCCATCGTCCCGCAGGACGCCCGCGGCCTGCAGGATGGCGTGCAGGCGGGCCGCAAGCCGTTCGTAGCGCGGAATGCACTGCGCCTTCGTTGGCAAGCGGTCGCCGGACGCGGGGGCTAGCGCCGCCCAGATGTAACCGGCGCTCAATTCATCCAAAGCTTCCCGCAGCCCCGCGAAGCCGCCCGTGTCGAACTCCAGGGAGGCGGGCGCACTTGCAAGATCGACGGATTCCAGCGCGGAAACCCGCGAAGCCGGGCTGCCGTGGGGCTGCCAATCGAGTTCGTAGAACCAATCCGCCGGAGGGCCTTCCCCCGGTTCTTCGAGCCAATAGCGTTGCCGCTGCCAGGGATAACGGGGCAGTCGGACGCAACGGCCTCCGGGGAAAAGACCCTGCGAGCCGCGGGCGGAGGGGATCGGAGAGATTCCTTTTTCAAGAAGTTCGCCGAGAGCCGCGGCCCAGTCCGCGGGGCTGGCGCCCGCCACGCACCAACTGTAATCGTGTTGAAGCCGGCGCGAGCTTGCCGTGTAGGCGATGTCGGCAGGCGGAAGCTTGGCGCCATCTCCGGTGGTGAGAAATTCGACATACGAGGCTGCCAGCGCGCGCAGAGCGGGTGCGCTGCGGGCGGAAATAGGCAGAAGCAGTTCGCGATTGTCGCGCGCGGGGGAAGCAGCGTTCTCCGGCGCTTCGGATAACACCACGTGCGCGTTCGTGCCGCCGAAGCCGAAGGAACTGACGCCCGCGAACCGCGGCTCCGCCGCGCGAGGCCAAGGCCGAAGTTCCGTGGGGAGGACGAAGCGCGCGCCCGCGAGGGAGAGGTGCGGGTTGAGCCGCTCGAAATGCAGGTTGGGCGGGATGGACCCGTGCTTCAGGCAGAGCACGGCCTTGATGAAGCCCGCGATTCCCGACGCTGCTTCCAGATGCCCCACGTTGGTCTTGAGCGCGCCCAGGACGCAGCTTTGCCCCGTCGCGCCGAGCACGGCTGTCAGGGCTTCCACTTCCACGGGGTCGCCCAACGCGGTGCCGGCGCCGTGCGTTTCGACGTAGCCGATCTTTTCGGGCGCAACCTGCGCGGCCTCCAGCGCGCGCCGCACCACGGCCTGTTGCGCCACGCCGCTCGGAGCGGTCAGCCCGTTGCTGGCGCCGTCCTGGCCCACGGCGCTGCCGAGGATGACCGCCAGCACGGGATCGCGGTCGCGAAGGGCGTCCGGCAGGCGCTTGAGGATGACGACCCCGCAACCCTCCCCGCGGACGAAGCCGTCGGCGCGATGGTCGAAGGTCTTGCAACGCCCGTCGGGCGCCATCATCTCCATTTTGCCGAGGCAGATGTGGAAGTCCGGCGTCAGGATCAGGTTGACTCCGCCGGCGATCGCGAGGTCGGATTCCGCGAGCCGCAAGCTCTGGCAGGCCAGGTGCACCGCCACCAGCGAGGAGGAGCAGGCCGTATCGACCGCGAGCGACGGGCCGCGCAGGTCGAGCAGGAACGACAGGCGATTTGCCAGGATGCTGTGCGCTGTGCCGGTGGCCGTATACGTGTCCAGCCGCTCCCGGTCGCGCGCCTGCATCATATAGTAGTCGCTGCTGTGGCTCTGGGCGCCGACGAACACGCCCGCCGCGCAACCCGGGAGGCGGTCGGTCATCTGCCCGGCGTCTTCGAGCGCCTCCCACGCCGTCTCCAGCAACAAACGCTGCTGGGGGTCCATGTGCGCGGCTTCGCGCGGCGACAGCCCGAAGAACTCGCGGTCGAACTGGTCGACCCGGTCCAGGAAACCGCCCCAGCGGGAGTTCGATTTTCCAGGCGCGCCCTTGTCGGTCGAGAAATACTTGTCGGCCTCCCACCGGTCGGCGGGCGCCGTCCGGATCGCGTCGAATCCCTCGCACAAACGCCGCCAGAATTCCTCCGGCGAATCGGCGCCGGGAAAACGGCAGCCGACTCCGATGACGGCGATGGGAGAAAGTTCCGGTCGCTGCTGCGCGATCCCGAGCCGGGCGCCCAACTGCGCGCGCTGTTCGGGAGTGAGCGCGGCAACCCGTCCGGACAAATCGTTCATCGCCCGGCCCCTTGCGGTGAATCCTGCGCAAGGAGCCGCAACGCCTCCTCTTCCGGCAACTCGCGCAAGGCGCCGAGCAGCGCCGTCACCTCGTCGTCCGCGGGGTTGGAGTTGATTTCAAGCGGCACGCCCAACAGGGCAGCCAGTTCCGTGCCGAGGGCGGCGATCGTGGCGTGGTTGTAGACCAGCGTGGCGGGCAGTTTCAACCCCGCGTCCGTCTCCAGGTGATTGCGCAACTCCAGCGACCCGAGCGAATCGAGGCCGAGGCTTTTGAACGGTTTGCGCACGTCGAATTTCGCGGAGGGCATTCGCAACACCTGGGCCAGGCGCCGCTGGATGCAACCCTCCAGCGCCTGGCGGCGCGGAAGGCCGGGCGGCGCCTGTTGCAGCGCCTCGCGCAAGGGAACCTGCGGGCCGCTCGCCGTTTCCTCGATGCGCTTCTCCGCATCGAACGGGTTGACGCCGGCCTGGATCGCATCGCTTTTCAGGATAAGGCCCAGGGCCTCCAGGCCTTCGCGGGGCGAAAAGCCGCCCACTCCCTGCCGCGCCAGATGGGCGAGCCGTTCGGGGCGCGCGGCTGAACCGATCTCGCGCCATCCGCCCCAGTTGATCGACTGCGCGGGCAACCCTTGCGCGCGGCGGTGATGCGCGAGCGCGTCAAGGAACGCGTTGGCGGACGCATGATTCGCCTGGCCGGGCGACCCGGGCAGAGCGGTCCACGAGGAGAACAGCACGAAGCAATCAAGCTCCCTGTCGCGCGTCAACCGGTGGAGATTCCATGCGCCCAGCGCCTTGGGGCCGTAAACCGTCGCGAACCGGGGCCAGTCGAGCTGTCGCACCGGCGCATCGTCCAGCGTCCCGGCGAGGTGAAACACTCCGCGCAATCCCGCCGCGCGTTCCAGCACCGCGCGGAGATCGTCTTCTTTCCCCACGTCGCCTATCTCCGCCGCTATCCGAGCGCCGCGCGAGGCGAGACCGTCCATGGCGGCCCGGGCCGAGGCCCCGGGAACCGTGCGCCCGACTAAAATCAAGTTCCGCGCGCCACGCTCGACGAGCCATTCAGCCAGCGCAAGTCCCAGGCCGCCGAACCCGCCGGTGATGAGCCAGCTTCCGGCGGCGAGATCGTCATCCCACGCCGGTGTTTTCAAGATAATCTTGCCGGTATGAAGCCCCTCCCGCATGTAGCGCAGGGCGGACGCGGCGCGCGCTATCGGGAAGGCGCGAATCGGCAGCGGCGGCAGTTTTCCCTCTTCCACTTCTTTCGCCAGTTGGAGGAGCATCGGGCGCAAAGTTTCAGGAGCCGTGCGCATGACTTCCGCCAGTTCAAGGACGTGGTATTTCACGTCCGGACGGCGTTCCGCGATTTGCGAGCCGCTCCAGATGCCGCGCTTGCCGATCTCCACAAAGCATCCGCCCTCGGCCAGCAAGCCGAGGCTTTTCGGGATGAATTCGCCGGTAAGACAGTTCAGGACTATGTCAACCGTTTGGATTTGCTCCGCGAAACGGAGCGTCCGCGAATCGAACACATGCCGCACGCCGAGCGAGCGGAGAAAGTCGCGCTTCGCCGGGCTGCCCGCGGCGCCGAAGACCTCGGCGCCCGCCGCGAGCGCCATGTGCACGGCGGCCAGGCCCACGCCGCCTGCGGCGGAATGAATCAGCACGCGCTGGCCGGGCCGGATGCGGGCGGCGTGGCGCAAGGCGTAATGCGCCGTGAGATAGGCGATCGGCAGCGCCGCGGCTTGTTCGTGGCGAAGCCGGGAAGGCTTCGGCGCCGCCAGCGCGGCGGGGGTGTTGAAAAACGTGCGCCAGCTACCCAGGCCGGCGGCGATGACCTTGTCCCCCACGGAGAAATCGCGCACCCCGTCGCCGGTCGCGGTCACCGTGCCGGAACATTCCAAGCCCAGCGGCACGCTGTCCACCGCTCCCAGGACATTCAGTGCGTCGCGGAAGTTAACGCCCGCGGCGGCGACCTGTATTTGCACTTCTCCCGGCGCCGGGCGTCGCGGTTCGAGAGGCCGCGCCTCGACGCCATCGGGCGTTATGTGGAAGGCAAAGGGTTCGTTCGCGAGCGACTCCAGACGATGCAGGCGCGGCGCGAGGCGGGCGCCCTGTCGGAAGGCGACTTCGCCCTCTCCGTGAAGCAGCTCCGCGGCGAGCGCCGCAACGTCGGGCGCGCTCCCGTCCAGGTCGATCCGCCGGATGGACAGGCGCGGATGTTCGAGCGCCGCCACGCGGGCGACCGTCCATAGCGGAGCCTGTGCCAAAGCAAGCGGGGCCTGTTCCATGCCGGTGGCCTGCGAGCCGCGCGTCACCAGGACCAGGCGGGAGTCGCGGCCATCGGCCAGCGCGTGGATGACACCGAGGAGACTCGTCACGGCGCGCTCTTCGATGGACGCGAGCGCGGCTGCGTCGTCGGTCTCCGCGAGGATTGCGTCAAGCGGCCGGAGATCGACCGCCGTCCGTCCATCCGAAGCGGCGACGGAATCGGAAATCAGGCAATCTGGAAGGTATTTGGCCAGTTCCTGAGCGATGCCGCCGGCATCCGGCAGCAAAAGCCAGCGCCCATGGTCCGGCGAGTCGGGCTGCCGGGCGAGCACGATGGCCGAGCCATTGCCAACCACGGCCGCGTCAACGAAGCCTTGCTCGCCGAGCGCGTCCAGCCACGCCCCGGGAGAGAGCAGGGGATGTTCGCGGTCGTCCTCAAAGCGCCACCAGCCGTCGGTCATCCCGAAGATCAAGTCCGTCCACCGTTCGGCGGCGGTCTCTTCCTGCAGCAACAGGCAGCCTCCGGGCGCGAGCAATCGCCTTGCGTGCGTCAGCGCCTGCCGGATGCCGCGCGTGGCGTGCAGGCAGTTGGCCGCGAGGACCAGATCGAAGCCGCCGGCGGCGAATCCTTGCGCCAGCGGGTCGCGCTCCACGTCCAGGATCTTGTCGGTCAGGAACGGATACGCGGTGAACTTTTCCCGTGCCCGGCTCAGGAAGTACCCGCTCAGGTCGGTGAAAACGTACCGGGTGCGATCCGCCGGCAGCAATGGCAGCACCCGCGAAGTCAAGCCGCCCGTGCCCGCGCCGATTTCCAGCACGCGCAACATCCGGCCCTCCGGCAACCGCTCCACGATGGCCGAGACCGCCAGCGCCGCCTGCCGCAAGGGAGCGCGCCAGAATGGATTGGCGGAATAGAGTTGCTCCAGGTCCGCGGCGCCGTCGCCGCCGAAGAGCAGTTCCACCGCGTTGACCCGCCCGGCGAGCACGGCGGCGAGGTTATCGGCGGCGCGCGCGAATATCCGCCAAAGAGGGGCGAAGCCGGGATCAGCGGGCCCGGCGAATTCTTCGCGGTCCGGCGCGCGTTCCACGCGCCAGTATTCCCCCTGCCGGTGGAGAACGCCGTCCTCGCCGAGGATCTGCAACAGCCGGTTGAGGAACCGCCGATGCGCCGGGACGATCCCGGTTTCCGCAACCACGTCGTCCGATGTGAACCGGCGGCCCGGCGTGAAGACGAACCCAAGTTCACCCAGCGCCCGGTGGACGCTCCGGCCGCAGGCGCGATCCAGTTCCCCGGAGGCGGCCCGGATCGCCTGCCGTTCCCCGGGGCTCGGTCCGGCGGGCGCCATCCGCTTCTCGATGTCGGCGAGCGGCGGCATAAAGCTTGTCTGCAATGGGCGCGGTTCCCAGCGAACTTCGCGCAGCCATCGGCCGACGCCGCGGCTGACCTTTTGGAAATGGACGCCTCGCGCCGCGAGCAGCACTTCTCCGGCGTCATCGAGCAGGAAAACATCTCCGGCGACAGCCCAGGCCCAAAGGGAGGCGCCGGGTTGCGGCTGCTTTCGCCACGAAACTTCACGGACGCCTCGCGGCATCCAAAGCTCGCCCGCTTGCGGCCAGCCGGGCATCAGCGCGACCAGGGTCTGGATGCAGGCGTCGAACGTGGCCGGATGCATGCCCTCCGTCTCCGCGGGCGGCGTCAATCGCGCGAGCGCCGCGCCGTCTCCGCGCCGGATGAATTCGATCCCCTGGAATGTCGGACCGTAATCCAGCCCGGCCTCGCGCATCGCCGCGTATACGGCGTCGCGGGGCGTTTCAATCCCGGCGAAGTCGGCGGGGCGGGGGACAGCCGGCGGAGGCGCGCCGCCGGGGATCATGCGTCCGCTGACGTGCTTGCGGGCCAGCTCGGGGCGCGCCGGGTCGCAGGCGTGAATGGTCAGCGCTTCGCCCCGGAATGCGAACTGCAATGTCCTGGCGGTTGAAACAAAGAGCGCCTCGTGAAATTCGACATCGGCCAGCGCCGCGCCGGGCGATAGTTGACCGGCGGCCTTCAGCGCGGGAAGCAAATAGGCCGCCGCCGGAAACACGGGCCTGCCATCCGCGCGATGGTCCTCCAGCCATGGGAACTGTTCGATGCTGATGTCGGATTCCCAGTACGATGCGCCGTCTCCCATCGTCCGCAGGCGCCGCTGCAACAACGGGTCGAGGCCGCCCGCCTTGGGGAAGGGCCGTTCGTCCAGCCAATACGATTCGCGCTGCCAGGGATAAGCGGGCAGCGAAACCGGACTTCCAGCGGGAGCCAGCGCCGTCCAGTCGGGATCGCAGCCGCGCGCATACAGTTCCCCTGCCGCCCTGCGGAGGTCCGCCGGTTCGTCGCCCTCGCGATGAAGCGTTTCGACCACGCACACGGGCATGCCTTGCAGCGTCTGTTTTATGGAGTAGCTCAGGGCCGGGTGGGGGCTGAGCTCGACGAATACGTTGCAGCCGTCCGCCGCCATCCGCCGGATCGCCGGGGCGAACCGCACGGTGTCGCGCAGATTGCGCGGCCAGTACGCCGGGGTGAAGTCGGCTGCCGTCGCCAGCCGGCCATGCACGGTGGAATACAAGGGAGTGTGCGGGGGCTGCGCTGAAACGCCCTCTCCGATGGCCGCCATTTCAGCCAGCAGCGGATCAAGCAATGCGCTGTGGAACGGGTAGTTGACATCGAGCAACCGGCAAAAGCGCCCGCGCGCGGTCACCCGGTCGCAAAATTCGCGCAACGGCTCGTCCGCTCCCGAAACGGTGAGCGACGCCGGGCCATTCACCGCGGCCAGCGAGAGATCGCCGCCCATCATTTCACGAGCTTCTTCCACGGTCAGTTCCACGGCGGCCATCCTGCCGAGCCCGCTTGCTTTTTCCGCAATGCGCGCCCGCGCGCAAATCACCCGCACCGCGTCTTCCAGGGTCAGTATCCCGGCCACGCAGGCCGCCGCGGCCTCGCCGACGCTGTGGCCGACGATCATCGCGGGCGGGAGACCCCACGCCTTGAGCAGTTCGGCCAGCGCGACCTGGATCGCGAAGATGAGCGGTTGCGCGATGGCCGTGCTGTTCAGTTTCGAGGCTGTTCCGGGTGCGCGGAGTTCCTTGATCAACGACCAGCCCGTCTGTGCCGCGATCAGCCCGTCGAGCCGCTCGATCACGGCGCGAAACACCGGTTCGGCGGCGAATAATTGCAGGCCCATGCCCGGCCATTGCGGCCCCTGGCCGGAAAACACCCAGCCGATTCGCGGCTCGCCCGGGGAATCCCCGGTTGGGCCGCGCGCTTCCAGTTCGGCGGCCAGCGACTCCGCGTCCCTCCCAACGGCGGCGAGCCGGAACTCGTGATGGGTGCGCCGCAGCCCCGCGCTGAAGGCGATGTCCGCCGGGTCGCCGGGCGAACTTCGGAGTTGATTGGCGAATGCGCCGGCAAGTTCCGCGAGGGCCGCGGGGCTGCGGGCGGATAGTGGCAGCAGCACGGGCGCGGGGGTGGAGTGACCGGTTTTTGCGATGCCGCGCGGCGCCTCCTCCAGGATCACATGGGCGAACGTTCCGGTGATGCCAAACGAATTGACGCCCGCGAACGCCGGGCGGCCTTGCAGCGGCGTGCGTTCCACGGCGATTCGCAGCGGCAGTTCATCCCAGGGAATCTCGGGGTTCGGTTTTTGAAAATGCAGGCTCGGCGGGACTTCCCGGCGTTTCAGGCAGAGGATTGCCTTGATAAGGCCCGCGATGCCCGCGGCGGATTCCGTGTGGCCGATATTCGTCTTGATCGACCCGATCAAACAGGGGCGCGAGGAAGGCGTTCGGCCTTCGCGGAGTAAGCGGCCCAAGGCGCGAATCTCCGCGCGATCGCCCACCCGGGTGCCGGCGCCATGCGCCTCGATGTAATCGAGATCCGCCGGGCCCAGGCCGGCCGCCGCCAAAGCCCGCTTCAGGAGGAGGAACTGCCCGGCTTCACCCGGCGCGAGCAGCGAACCGCCCGTTTGCCCGCCATGGGTGACCGCGCCGCCCCGGATGATCGCATGGATGGGATCGTTGGCGGCCAAGGCGTCGCGCAAGGTCTTGAGGATCACGACGCCCGCGCCCTCCGACCGCGCGTAGCCGTTCGCCGACGCATCGCCAAATTTGCAGCGTCCGTCCGGTGAGAGCGCCCCCGCGGACAGGTAGCCGATGGTGACCGCCGAGTCGAGGATCACATTCGCTCCGCCGGCAATCGCCAGGGAGCATTCGCCCGTCCGCAACGCCTGGCAGGCCATGTGAACGGCGACCAGCGAGGAGGAGCAGGCGGTGTCGATAGTCACGCTGGGGCCTTGAAAATCGAACGCGTAGGACAACCGCCCGGCTGCCGCGTAACGGCCCCCGCCGGTCGTCATCGCAATGTCAATCCGCGGGGACGCTTTGAAGAGGCGCGCCTGGTAATCGCTCCCCCAGACGCCCACATAGACCCCGACGGGGCTTCCAGCAAGGCGCCGCATGTCCTGCCCGGCGTCTTCGAGCGCCTCCCAGGCGGTCTCCAGCAGGAGGCGCTGTTGCGGATCGACCACGCGCGCTTCCCGCGGCGAGATGTTGAAAGCAGCCGCGTCGAACAGGTCGATCCCTTCGAGGAATCCGCCGCGCAGGCCGCTTAACCGGCTGGATTCGGGTTCGTTGAGATCGACGTAGCGGCCTTCAGGCGCAGGCCCAAGAACGTCCCGGCCCGAGCACAGCAAATCCCACAAGGAACGGACGTTGCGCGCCCCGGGAAACCGGCATCCAACACCAATAACGGCTATCGGCTCCGATGCCATCAAGAGAGCCCGGGCAGGCCTATTGCAGCCTGGATACGATGAAGAGCACGATCATCGCGCCGATGATCGACAGCAACAACCCGGCGGGATGGACGGGCTGGCCCTCCTTGGGCTTGGAGAACGTGCGCGCGATCAGGCCGCCCACGACCGAGCCGACGATGCCGACGAGCGCCGTCATGAAAAAGCCCATGGCGTGGTCCCCGGGCAGGATTGCGCGGGCGATGAGACCGACAACGAAGCCGACTATGATGGACCAGATGATGTGAAGCATATTTTCTCCGGGGATGGGGGAAGTCCTGAAGTTTAGTTGGAAACCCGCGGAAATGCAACGTCCGCATGATCTGGCACAAGAGTTGCAGCGATATTTTCTCATCCTTATGAAACGCCTGGCCATACTCGTGATTCTGGCGCTCCGGCTGGCGCCGCAACTTCGCGCCCAAGCCGTCGCGGAGGGCCGGGTGCAATTGCGCCGGGCGGGCGTTCCAAGCGTCGTGAATCAGCGGTACGAGATGAATCTCGACGCCTCGGTCATCGCGCCGGACCCTCCGACCGCGGTGGTTTACCTGGAGGGGCGTTTTCCGGCGCAGGCTTCTGCGCCGCCCCGGGCCCGCATGGCCCAGAAGAACATAGCCTTCGAGACGGCGCTCCTGCCGGTGCAAGTGGGGACGACGGTCGAGTTTCCCAACGAGGACGACACGTACCACAACATTTTTTCCTATTCGAAACCGAAACGCTTCGACCTGGGCCGTTACCGCAAGGACGAGAAGCCGCCCACGGTGTTCTTCGACAAGGCGGGGCCGGTGGCGCTCCATTGCGACATCCATGAATTTATGCAGGCCGTCATCCTCGTGCTGGACACCCCTTATTTCGTCAAAACCGACCTGAAGGGAAATTACTCGCTCGGGAAACTGCCTGCGGGGCATTACACCTTGAAGGCGTGGGTCGACAGCAAGACGACCTACTCGCGGCAGGTTGACCTGAGGCCCGGCGCGACGATCCACGCGGATTTCCCGTGAACGCCGAGGCGCCCAATCGCTTTCGCCGCTTTCGCGCGAGCCTGCTGGCGGCGATGATGCTGCTGGTCGCGCTCGTCACGGGGCTGGTGCTCTTCATCGCCGAACGCAAGACGCAGGCCGGTTATCAGGACGCGCTGGAGGAGAAGTTCCGCAGCCAGCTTTCCTATGGCCTGGGCCTGGAGGACGCGCGGCGCGCCGCCGTGACCGAAAGGTGCCGGCTGCTGGCCCGTTCCGCGCGCATCCGGGCCGCCCTGGAGGAGGACGATCCGCAAGACCTTTACGAGAACGCGCTCATCGACCTGCGGGATGTGCTGGAGCCGGATTCCAACCCGCAACAGCCGCGGTTCATGCACGCGAATTTCGTCCGGTTCGTCAACAACGCCGGCGCCGTCCTTCCGCCGCGTGGGACGGAGCTGGAGCCGTGGGAAAAGAAGCTGCCCGCGTTCGCCCGGAGCCGGGACGCCCAGGAGGCGGGCTATATATCTGCGCCGGACGGCAGGGCCGGGGCGGTGTTGAACCAGGTCATCGGCACGCCTGTCATTGCCGCCGACACGGGGCTGAGGCTGGGCGCGCTCGTCCTCGGATTTCGCCCGGCCCTGTTCAGCGGCGGGGCGGATTCGCAGGGCGGCATCCTGCTCGGAAATGACTTGTGGACGCCCGCGGGGCCGGACCGGGAGCGGGGCCGGGCGTTGCGTCCGCGCGTCATGGAGCGCCATGCCGCGTCGGGGAAATGCCAGTTGGATATAGGCGGCGTTCCCTGCCTGGTTTTCTACAAACTGCTGAGCCCGGAGTCCGCGCTGGGAAACGCTTACCAGGTCTCGATCCATCCGCTCACCGGCGCCCTGGCGGCGCGGCGGCTGCTGCGCTGGCGGATTTCAGGCGCGGGCCTTTTGATCTTGCTGGGCGGACTGGGCGCGAGTCACTTCGCCTCGGCGCGGCTCGTGCGGCCCGTGGAGGAACTGGCCGCGGATTCGGCGGCGCACCAGGCGGGGCGGGAGGTGGCCGAGGCGGCGCGCGAATTGACCGAGCAGGAGTTGAAGGTGCGCAACCAGGAGTTGCAAAAGGCGCTCGCCGACCTGCAGGCGGCGCAGAAGCAGGTCATCCAGCAGGAGCGGCTCCGCGCCCTGGGCGAGATGGCGAGCGGCATCGCGCACGATTTCAACAACGCCCTGATGCCAATCACCGGTTTCAGCGAACTGCTCCTGGCGACGCCGAACATCCTCAGCGACACCGCGACGGCGAGAAAATACCTGGAGATCATCCAGACGGGGGCCAATGACGCCGGAAGCGTGGTGCGGCGGCTGAGGGAGTTTTACCGGCCGAACGAGAAGAGCGATCACTTCGGGGCGGTGATGCTCAACCGCGTCGTCAAGCAGGCGGCGGCGCTCACGCGGCCCAAATGGAAGGACCAGGCGCAGGCGAACGGCGCGGACATCGCGGTGCGCACGCAATTGGACGACCACCTGCCGGTGATGGCCGACGAAGCGGCTCTGCGCGAGTTGCTCACCAATCTCATTTTCAACGCCGTGGACGCCATGCCCCAGGGCGGAAAGCTTTTCCTGAAAGCCCATTGCGAGCCGGAGTGGGGAGTGCTGGAGGTGCGCGACACCGGCACGGGCATGACGGAGGAAGTGCGCCAGCGCTGCCTCGAGCCGTTCTACTCCACGAAAGGGGAGCGCGGCACCGGGCTGGGGCTTTCGATGGTCTTCGGCATCGTGCAGCGGCACCACGGGACGATTGGGATCGAGTCGAAGGCGGGGGAAGGCACGGCTTTCATCATACGGCTGCCGCTGCACAGGCAGGACTCGGCGGCGTGCGAGGAGCAGGCCAAGGCGACGGGCGCGCGCGGGCTGCATGTGCTCGTGGTGGACGACGAGCCGCAGGTGCGCGATGTGCTCTGCGCGTATCTCAACCTGGACGGCCACGATTGCGAAACGGCCCCGCACGCCATCGACGGCCTGCACCGCTTCCGCGAGGGGCGTTTCGACCTGGTCATCGCCGACAAGGCGATGCCGGGGATGAGCGGCGACCAGATGGCGGCGGCCATCAAGCAACTCGCGCCGGGCACGCCCGTCGTGCTGCTGACCGGCTTCGGCTCGTTCCTTGCTCCCGAGACGATGCCCGGCGTGGATGTCCTCGCGGAAAAACCGATAACCCTTCCCAGCCTGCGCGAGGCGATAGGGAAAGCGATGGCCGCATGAAAACGCTCCGCTGTCTGGCATTGCTCTGTCTCTTCGCCGCCCGCGCCCGTGCCGACGGCTGGATGGATCAACTGGAAGATTCGTTGCGCGTCTCCTTTTTCAAGGGAGCGGCCTACGCGCGGCTTTCCGGGCTGGTGGACATGGAGGGATACGCCGTGCCGCAGCCCGCGCCGGGATTGATCGACACCGGCCGTCACTTCCTCTTCAACCCGCGGTTCACGCTGAACTTGGATGTGCAACTGGGCCGTTCGCTCTATGTATTCGCCAAGTTTCGGGTGGACCGCGGCTTCGATCCCGCGGAGCGCGATTTGCAGGCGCGGTTCGACGAGTATGCGATTTCCTACAAGCCGTGGGCGGAGGTTCCCCTGCGCATCCAGGCGGGGAAATTCGCGAGCGTGGCGGGCGTCTACGCGGAGAGGTACGAGTCCTGGACGAATCCGTTCATCACCGCGCCGCTGCCGTACGAAAACCAGACGCCGCTTTACGACCGCGAGACGCCGCCATCCGCCGAGAATTTCCTGGAGTGGCGCTACGAAGCCTCCGGGGAATACGGGCGGCTGCCGGTGGAATGGGGGCCGAATTACACGACCGGCCTCGCGCTCTTCGGCGACATCGGCCCCGTCTCGCTGGCCGCGGAGGTCAAGAACGCCTCCCTGTCCTCGCCTCCCGGCGCTTGGAACATCGGCTCGCACGGCTGGCAATATCCCACCTGGAGCGGGCATGCGTCCTGGCGGCCGAACCCTGCGTGGCGCTTCGGCCTCTCGGCGAGCATCGGCCCGTATCTGCGCCCCGGCGCCGAGGTCGGGGAATCGGATGAATATGAGACGAACAGCGTCCTTCCCCCGGGGAAAAGCATCGGGGATTACAAGGAAGAAGTGCTGGCGCAGGACATCACGTTCGAGTGGCGGCGCTGGCAGTTCTGGTCGGAGTTTTTCGAGACGCGCTTCCAGGTCCCCCGCGTGGGAGACGCCGATACGTTCGCCTATTACCTGGAAGGCAAATACAAATTCACGCCGCAGCTATTCGGCGCGCTGCGCTGGAACCAGCAGGTTTTCTCCAGCGTTCGGGATGAGGATGGGGACTCGTCGCCGTGGGGCGACGACATCTGGAGGATCGACGCCGCCGTGACGTACCGGTTCACGCCGAACCTGCAAGCGAAGGCGCAATACAGCTACCTGAGGCAGAGTCTCCCCGCGAGGGAGGAAGAGAACCTGGCGGCCTTCCAGCTGACCCTCAGGTTCTGATTTGACGCGCGCTCTTCGCCGCGCTTTTCATCACGCGGAAAATCTCGTGGATTTGACGCGGCGTTTGCTCGACGGGATGCGTGGTCAGCCAGCAGGCCCGGCTGTCCGGTTCGCGCGGGTCGAATCCATGCATGGCCGGAACCCGCCCCCGATTCATGAACGACGGCGCAAAGATGACGCCGTTGTTCAACAGGAAGAAAACCTCGCCGTACCGGCGGTCGGGGAAGAGGCAGCCCCACTCCTCGAGCTCGCCTTGCGTCAGGATGCGCCCCTCGGTTCGCCTCCGGAGCCAGTCGCAAATGTCTTCGCGGACGGCGTCGCCGCCGGGAAACCAGAAGCGGGCCATGGTGGAATCCCACACCGCGGCATAGTCGCGGTCGAACTTAAACCCGGCGCTTTCAAATTCGAGTTTCATGCGGCTCACGGCGGTGGTGTCGGTCATGCCATGGTCGCTGAACAGGTGGATGCGGACTTCGCCGTAGCGCTTTTGGGCGAGGGCGTGAATCTCGCGCAGCCATTTCTCGAATTGCGCGAAGGCGGCGTCCGCCTGCGGCGAGGAGACGGTGTGCGCATGCATGACGGCGTCCAGCGCGGCGGTGAAAAGGTACGCGAGACGGATTTCGCCGCGTTCGATTTCCGTCTTGAGGCGGGCGACGTTGGCGGCGTCTCCCGCGCGCCAGTCGGAGCGCGTCCAGGGCAGCCCGGATTCGTCCCAATGCTCGAAGATGATGCGCTGCCCGCCGTTGATGCCGCCGGGGAGGTACAGGTCGCGCTTCTCGGTGTAGTCGAAGTAGGGGAGCTTGGAAAAAGGGACGCTGTAGAGTTGGAAGTAACCGGTGTAATGATTCCGCGCCGCGACCCAGCGGCTGACGCGGTTGCGGACGCGGTGGTGCGCGGCGATCGGCTCCGGCAGCCACGCGAGGCTTTTGGCCCAGCGGAACGGAGAGCGTTCGGGATCGTAAACGAAGAACGAGAAATGTCCGTGCTGGGCGGGCAGCGCGCCGGTGAGGATGCTCGGATCGCACGACGCCGAATAGCCGAAGACCGTGTCGCATGGCGCGCGATGGGGGAACAGGTCGCTCATGAACGAGCGCTTCTCGGCCTGCGTCCAGCCGAGCGCGTCCGCGAAGACGAAGAGATCCAGTGTTTTCATAATGCGAGGAGCGACCGGGCTTTATGCACCAGGTCCGTGGGGCTGAACGGTTTGGTCAGGAATTCGGCGAAATCGATCCCGCTCGCCTGCTTCTGCACTTCGCTCTGGCCCTGGCCGGTCATGATGATGACCGGCAGCCGCGCGCAATTTTCGTTTTGGCGGATGCGGCGCACCGTCTCGAAGCCGTCCACGCCCGGGAGCTTCACATCCGTGATGATGAGGTCGATCTGCATTTTCGCGGCTTTGGAGAGGGCTTCTTCCCCGGTGTGCGCGGTCTCCACCCGGCAGTCGATTTCCTCCAGGCTGAACTCGATCAGTTTCACGATGTGCGCGTGGTCGTCTACTATGAGTATCGTCTTCATGCCGGTCTAAAAACATTCCAGCGCCACGACAGTGCGGTCGTCGGCGGCTTCGGTCCCTCCCGTGAACCTGTGGACGAAATCGAGCAGCCCTTCGCAGAAGAGGTTTGGCGTTCCGCCCCAGAGGTGGACGATTTCGTCGGTGATGCCTTCCAGACCGATCGCCTGGCCCTCGGGCGACTCGGCTTCGTAGATTCCGTCGGTCAGGAAGACAAAGCGGTCCCCGCTCCTGACCTTTTCGCTGTACGACTCGTATTCCACGCGATCCAGCACGCCGAGCGGGATGCCGCCGGCGTCCAGCCGTGCGGGCGTCGCGCTCTCGCTGGCGTATTTCAGGATGGGGCAATGCCCGGCGCTCGCGTAACGCAGTTCGGCCTTGTCGTAGAAAAGGAAGGCGATCTGCGCGGTGATGAAGCTGTCCAGCCGCGCCAGGTCGGCGTTGATCTGCCGGTTGACTTCCGTCAGCAGCATCCCGGGGTTTTCCGCCAGGTCGAGCCGCGCGCGGATGCTCGTGCGCAGGATGGTCGCGAGAAGCGCGGCGGGCATCCCCTTGCCCATGACGTCCGCTATCGAGACCAGCACGCCGCGGCTGCCGATCGGCAGCGCGTCGAAGTAGTCGCCGCCGACTTTGAGCGCTGCGCGCGATGCGCCGAAGACGCGCGAGGTCGGGTTGTTGGGAAATGATTTCGGCAGCAGCGATTGCTGGATTTCCGCGGCGATCTCCAGTTCGCGGATCGCGCGCTGCTCCTTCTGCCGCTGTTCCTGCAACAGCGCGGTCGTTTGCGCGATGCCGAGAAACTCCGCCACCGTGCGCATGAGACTGACCTGGCCTGCGGTGAAATAGCTGCTCGCGTCACTGCGCAGGACGGTCAGCACGCCCAGCACCTTCGTTTGAAAAAACAGCGGGCAGACGAAGGCGACCCCGGTCGATCTCCAGAGCGGGTCGCGCCGCGGCACGGCGGAGCAGTTCTCCACCGTCTGCTCGGCGCCGCGCTGGAAGGCCTTGGCCTCGATGGTCTCGTGTTCCGGAGGCAGCGCGGTGAAAAGCCCGCCGCTCTCCCCCGGCTCGGCGTCCGGCACGTCGCGCATCCGCGCGCAGGAGAGCTTCAGCCTGCCGTTGAATTGAACCAGCCGCACGGTCGTTTCGTTGGCGGCCAGGAGGACGAGGAGCCGGTCCAAAACCCGCCCGACAAAGACGTCGAAGGAAGGCGCCGTCGCGAGCTCCTTGGCGAACTGAAAGAGCGCCGCGAGGCTTTCATAGCTGGTGCTCAAGTCCGCGGTCATGTCGCGAAGAAGGGCCGCGCTTTCGGCGTCCTTCGGCGAGAACGCGGGCTTTTCGCCGATCCTCTTGCGAAGGACTATGCAATGCTGCCCGTGCACGAGCCGGTGCTCCACGCTGTCCATCATGGCCGCTATGAGGAACCCGCCGCGGCCCCCTTCCGACAACGGATCGTCCGGCAGAGCGACCGCGGTCGAGCCGGGACGGAACGCTCCGGGGTCGTAGATGCGGACTTCCAAAACGTCGTCCGTCCAGCTCCAGCGCAGGCGGACCCGCGCGTTCTCGATTTCGGCGCAACCGTGCTCGATGGCGTTGTTCACGCCTTCCACCACGCCCAGCTCGATCTGCGTCAGGACTTCCGGCGCCACGCCCTGCGCCTCGCAGAAGGCCAGCAGCCGCGCCACGGCGGGCGCCACCCGCTCGAATTCCGCGGCGAATTCGCAGCCCCAGAAATCCTGGATGGGCGGCGCATCCGCCGGCTCCGTTATCTGGACCATGCGATTTTCCAAAGGTTTTTCGCCACCCATTCGCGCGAACGGCTGTCCGCCTGCAGGCCTTGATAGATGGCGTGGATCGATTCTTCCGGATCGGAGGGATCGTGGCAGCCGTGCAAGTCCGCGAGCGAAAACATGCCGAAGCAGCACGACTGGAGCTGGCTCAAAACTTCGGAAGGGATGCTTTTCCAATGCTCGGCGTCGCGCGGCAGGATGCCGATCCAGCGGAAACGTCCGCGCGCGATCTCCCAAAGCCACGGCCAGCGCCGCGCCCAGAGCGGGCCGCCGCTTCCGGTGAGCAGCGGGATGGCGGCCCCGCTTTGCGGCACCACAATCTCGCGCGAAGTCCAGCCGGCGCGATTCCAAAGCTTCGCGAACGGCGCGAGCATCCCGTAAGCAATAAACGCCGCCGCGCGCTCAAGCAAGCCCGGGCCGCAACTCTGCCGTTTTACGGGACGCATGACGAAGCTCTCGCCGATGTCCACGCGGCAGCCGCGCGCCCAGTCCACCAGCGCGCCGCCGTCGGCCAGGGCGTGGCACAGGCGCGTGTGATGCCCCAGATAAGTATTGGCCAGGACGCACGCCTCCTCGACTTCGACATCCTCGCCGAGAATCGAGTTCTCCGCGATGATCGCGTTCGGGCCGACGCGGCACCGCGGGCCGATCTGCGCATTGGGGCCTATCCAGAACGGAGCGGTCAGCTTCGCCTGGGGATGGACGCTGGCGTGGTGCCCGATCCAGCCGCCCTCGACCTGCCGCTCCAGGCTCACCTCGCCGCCGTCGCGGCCGGCCATCCATGTCGTTTGCAACTCGAACCATCGCTGGAGAAGCGCGCGCGCGTCGCCGGAAAATTTGTCCGCCGGCGTGTTGGGCAGGCGGTCCACGCATTCCGCGTCGGCGGGCGCGTCGGCCTCGCCGGCCACCGGGATGACGCGCACGGGGCGGGACCAGTAAACGCCCTCCTCCAGCGCCACGCGCACGGCGGTCGGCCTGTCGGCCACGTAAACTTCCACTTCGTCAAAGCCGCGCCGCACCGCCTCGTCCATCCAATGCGCCAGCAGCGGCTGCATGCCGACGGGCCAAAGCACGAAGGGGAGCGGGTTGCGCCAGATGGAGTCCAGCGCGGAGAAATCTGGGGCGGCCAGCTTCCAGATTTTTGAAGTGTCGGGCATGAAATTTTGCTAGTAGGCGCCTTTGCCCAGGAGCACCGCGGGGACCGTTTTAAGAAGCAGTTTGCAGTCGAGCCAGATGCTCTTCGAGCGGATGTAATCGACATCCAGCCGCACCTGTCCGGCGAAGTCGATCGCGTTGCGCCCTCCCACCTGCCAGGAACACGTCAGGCCGGGCTTGGCCAGCAGCCGCAACCGGTCTTCTATCGTATACATCCGCACTTCCCGCGGCACGGGCGGGCGCGGCCCGACGAGCGACATATGCCCCTCGATGACGTTCCAGAGCTGCGGCACTTCATCCACGGAGAACTTCCGTATCCACTTGCCGACGCGCGTTATCCGCGGGTCGTTCTTCATCTTGAAGACCACGCCGTTCTTCATTTCGTTCTTCTCGAGAAGCTTGTCCTTGAGGGCGTCGGCGTTGAGAACCATCGAGCGGAATTTCCACATGCCGAATGTCCTTCCGCGCAGGCCGACGCGGGTCTGCCGGAAAAATATCGGGCCGCCGTCCTCGATTTTGATGAGCAGGATGACCAGCAAAATCAGCGGCGACCAGATCGCCAAGGTGAGCAGCGCGACCAGCAGATCGACAGTCCGCTTCAAAAAGAGCGAGCCGCCGACGACGGCGCGCCAGGTGGCGATCTTGATCCACTGCCTGGTTGCGTTCACGACGCGGCCATGCGCCGTTCCCGCCCTGCTCCAGTAGTCGATTGTTTCTTTTTCGGTCATGTCACGATCCCCTCCCGGATCTCGTCGAGGAAGAGCCTCGGGAAATCGTTCTCCGCCAGAGGCCGCCAGACGTGCCGCGCGTTCGCGGCGGAAGGCTGCACATAGTGGTCGTGCATCGGGCGGACGAATGTTTCGTACAGCCGCAGAGTCTCGTTCGCGGGGATGAAACGCTCGGCGGCGTCCCGCTCAAGACGGCGCGCGAAGCGCACGCCGTCGGGCACTTCGACGAAGACCGAATGATCCAGCCTGCGCAAAATCGCCTCTTCGTGCAGGACGAAAATCCCCTCGATAATCACCACCGGCGCGGCTTTCAACCGAGCCGTGCGGCCCGTGCGCGCGTGCGTGGCGAAATCGTAGCGCGGCGCGTCAACCGCCTGGCCGCCGCGGAGGGCGTCGAGATGTTCGACGAGCAGACTCGTCTCGATCGCGCCGGGGTGATCGAAGTTCAGCGCCAGTTCCTCGGCTCCTTTGGCCGCGCTTTGATCCTTGTAATACCAGTCCTGCGATATGCAGACCGCATCCGCTCCGAGCCGCTCTTTCAAATAATTTGCAAGCCAGGTCTTGCCCGACGCGGTGCCGCCGGCGATTCCCACTACGCGCGCCGTGTTCATGCCGCTTCTTTGCGCCTCCCGCGCGCCGCTCGTCCAAACAACTCTTCCAGCCGGCTGATGTAATCTTGAAAGTCGAAATCCCGCGACGCGCGCGCCTGGCCGCTCTCGCCCATCGTCCGGGCGAGTCGCTTGTCCTTCAGCAGATCGTCGATGCGGCGGGCGAAAACATCCGTGTCCATCCACGGCACGAGAAAACCGTTTTCGAGATCGCGCAGCCAATCGCTGACGCCCCCCGCGTCGAACGCCACCACGGGCAAAGCGTTTCGCATGGCTTCGAGGCCAACCAACCCCATCGGTTCCGGCCAGACGGAGGGGACGAGAACCGCCGTGGCCTCGCGATAGAAGCCGCGCAACTCCTCCGGCGGGATGAATCCCTTGAACGCCACGCGCCTTTCGAGTCCGAGGCGGCGGCAAAGCTTTTCGCATTTCGCGCGGTGGTTTCCCTCCCCGAGGATGAGCGCCTCGAACGGGGACTCGACTTTCGCGAGCGCGCGCAGGAGGACATCGACGCCTTTCCCGCGGATGATCTGGCCCGTGAAGAGCAGGAGGTTTCTTTCCGAAAAGCTGCTGCGAACGGGTTCGGCGGGCGCCGGCGCCGGCGCGCATATCTCGATCCGCGCGGGGTCGAATCCGTTCAGGAGCAGCTCTCCCTTCATGAAGTTGTTCGCGACGACATTGAGGGCGAAGCGGCGGCTCAGCGCCAGTTCGCGCTGCTTTTCCGAGAGGCTCACCCAGCGCACGGGCAGGCCCCCGCCGCGTTTGCGCTGGACGGTCGCGAGGCAGGGCACAAGGCAATGCGCGCCCGCGGGCCGCGTGCAGATGCGCCGGGTCAGCGGATTATAGCGGTAGCTGCGCAGGCAATACATATCATGGTCATGCACCATGCGGATGAGCGGCGTATCGCATTTCAACAGCGCTTCCAGGCATGCCAGGTGCTCCCATTTGTGGATATAGATGACATCGGGAACGAAGCTTCGCGCCAAGTCCGCGGAGTCCCCTCCCTTTGCCCATGACAGGTTTTTGGCGAACAAATCATGCCAGACGCTCTCTCCTTTGCCACTCGTCCGTTCCGCGACCAGGCCGACGGTGTGTCCGCGTCGGCGCAATGCTCCCGCGGTCGCGAAAACATTGCTTTCCGCGCCGCCGAAACTCCCAAGCGTCCGGTGAATGAAGAGGATTCTCATTTACGACTTTCCTCATTCTTGTGATTAGCAGATAGTATGCAAATGCCCCCGATTACTTCCACTGAACTGAAAAACAGCACTCTGTGTATAAAGGTGCATGCATCCCGCCTGGACGCCGCTTCCGCCCGGGATTTCAAAAAGGAATGCGACACCCTTTGGAAGCCGGGGATAGACCGTCTGACAATCGATCTGCGGGACGTCGGCTTCCTGGACAGCTCCGGCGTCGGCGCGCTGCTCAGCGTTTACAAACGCCTGCCCGCGGGCCAGCCCAGCGTGAAGCTGCTAAACACGCAGCCGGCGGTGCAATCCGTCATCGAACTCTTGCGCCTGCACCGGATATTTGAAATCGTCGCCTAGAGCGGATCCTGCACTTTTGGCCGCTCCTGGTTGCCTAAAGACCTGGAAACCAACTGGCGTTTTGACATTGCCTCCAGGCGGCTGGCACAGCCGCCCCTACAATGACAACGATAATGACGCCGCTCAGGGCAAAAGCGCATGACACCCTCCGGGAACCGCTATTTCCCGGGAGATCACCCCGGTTTGCGGGCGCTGTTGGATCGCTATCTGGCGGGGATGTCGGAGCGGCTCGCGGCATCCCAATTTGCAAGAGAGACCGCTTTCCTGCTGCTTGCCGGAGGCTACGGGCGCGGCGAAGGAGGGGTGTTTTACGGCGAGAACGGGCCCGCGCTTTACAATGACCTGGAATTCTACCTGGTCCTGAAAACCGGAACGGCGCGTGAAGCCGCGCAGCGCTGGTGCGAGCAGGAATCGCATCATGGCGAGGAGGAAACCGGCATCGAGGTGGAATTCAAGATTCTGCCGCTCGCCGCGTTGCGGCGGGCCGAGCCGTCCATGTTTTACTACGACCTAGCCGCCGCAAACATTCCTGTCTTTGGCTGCCCGAATCTGCCGGAACGCCTGTCGGATGGCGCGCGCATCCCCGCGCACGAAGCGGCGCGCCTGCTGTTCAATCGAGGCAGCGGGCTTTTCTACGCGCGGCTGCTGCTGGCGGAGGGCGGGGATAGAAACTTCGTGGAACGCAACCACGCCAAGGCGCGCCTGGCGTTCGCCGACGCGGTTCTCGCGCTGAATGGCCGCTACGACTGGTCCTGCCGCGCGCGCCACGAACGCCTCTCCGAACCGCTGGCGCAAAAGCCGCCGAATTTTTCCAAACTCGCCGTTTGGCACGAATCGGCCGTGGACTTCAAATTCCATCCTCGCTATGAAAACCCGCCCCTGAACGTCCTGCGGGAGAGGCAGGAGGAACTTCTGTCCGCGTGGAACGATTTGTTTCTGTGGCTGGAATCGATCCGGTTGAAACACGCCTTCGCCTCCGGGCGGGACTACGCCGCGTATGGAGGCCGTTTGTTTCCCGAATTTCCCGCCTTGCGCAACCTCGCGCTTCATCTCCGGGACAGCCTGCGGAGGAGGAAACGTCCCGGCGGCGATTGGTTCGACTATCCGCGCGCGCCGCTGCAACGGGCCCTGGCGCTTCTGTTGCAACCGGATGTCGATCTCCCGCGGGTTTGCTTGCTGCTCTCGCTCCCGCGCGGTTCGTCGATGGAGCAAATCCACGAGGCCTACCGCCGCTGGTGGCGATTTTACAATTAGCCTAACGGGCAAACTTCTTGAGCAATCGTGCGCAGTAGTTGTTGAGGCTGTCGCCCTGTTGCAGCGCGCGCACCGCGAGAAGGCGATGAAGCTCCGAGTCGAGACGCAAAATGAACTTGCCGCTGTATTCTTTTCCCGCGCTGGGCTTCGGAAGCGCCTTGCCCTCCCGGTTGTAGAGATCGACCCACTCCTCGACGATCCCGCACAGTTGTTGATAAACGTTCTCTTCCTCTTTCCCGTGGCAGCAAGGGCCGATCAGCGGCGGGGCGCTGCCAATGAAGCGGCGGTCTTCCTCACTCCATTCGATCACTTTGATGTAATCACCGGCTTTGATCTTTTTCACTTGGCGCTCTCCTGGATCTTTCGTTTCACTTCCTTTTCCTGGTAACGACGGGCGTCCTCGCCCGGCCTTCCCGACAGAGTCACTCGCTGGCCCATCGGGTGTTCATAATTGCGGTGGCAGCCCTTCCCGCCCCGGTTTACGAACCCCGCCTTTTCAAGGTCGGCTATGAGCTGCCTTGTCTTTCGAGGCACATCCATATAGTATCATAGAGATACTGTCTGGCAAGCGCGATCTTTCGCTAATGGCCGCTCCCGATGCTGATGCTCGGCTGCACGGGCGCGGATTGCGGCGACACGGCGTGGACGCCTTCATTGGCGGCCACGGTGCGGGCGAAGGAGTTCAGGACGCCGTTCACGACCGTCTCGAGTTTCTCAAACGGGCTGTTCGGCACCCAGACGATGTCCTGCGGCTTGAGCCGTATGTCGACGGCTTTGCCGTTGGCGATCCGGTTGAAGTTGACGACCGCGACTCTCGGCTCGACGAGCGAGTCGCGGATGATGACGACATGTTGCGGGAATGCGTTTTTGGCGATGCCTTCCGCGCTGGCGATGGCGGTGACGAGCGTCAATTCCTCGGAGTAATCCACGCCGCGCGCCAGGTTGACCGCGCCCAATACGTACACGCGCGCGGACGAGGAGGAAGGAAGGTAAATGAAGTCGCCGTCCTTCAAATAGACGTTTTGCGTGGCGTCGCCTTCGCGCAACAGCTTGACGAAGTTCACCGGTATCAACCGGCGGTCGCGGACGAGGAAGCTGTGGTGCAAGTCGGCGAGTTCCTCCGAGTTGATGCCCGAGCGCTGGATCAGGAGGCCGCCCGCGCGCGCTATGGCTTCGACGAGCGTCGTGGGGGCGTCGAGGGTGAATATGCCGGGACTCGTGACGCGGCCCATCACCATGACCCGCCTGCTGGTCATGCTCCGCAGGATGAGCGACAACTGCGGATTGCGATAGTCGGTGGTCAGCTGGTTCTCCAGCGCATTTTTCAGTTGCGACAAGGTCATCCCGGCGGCGCGGACGCGGGCCGTTTGGAAATAGAGCATCCCGTCCGGCATCACGATGCTTAACTGGCGCGTGTCCGGGACTTCCATGAGTTCGAGTTCGAGCTTGTCCCCCGGGCCGAGGCGGTACGGGTCGGGCGGCTCGGCCAGCAACTCCGGCGGAATTTTGTTCGCCAGCGGCACGGCCTGGAAACTGGGGGCCGTTCCGGCGCGCGGATCAAACCGCTTTGGCTGCGCGGCGAAACAATTCAGCGCGGTCAGGCATAAAATCAGGAGGCGGCGCATTTTCAGCGGAACGAGGGGATGATCGGCTTTGTGATGAGCGCCGGGATGTTGCGGCCCGCCCACGTCGTCGTGGCCGCTTCGGTGAAGGAGGAGAGGGCGGCGTCGAAGAGGTCTTCCGCGAACTGCCATGGGCGGGAGTTCACATAGATCACATCCTTCGGCTCGAGATGAAAATCCGTGCTCCGCCCGCGCAATGTGTCGTTCAGGTTCACCACGAAATGCCGCGGGTGTTCGATGGATCCGCGCAGCACCAGCACGCGCTCGCGGAAGGCCGTGCGGTTGAATCCGCCCCGCAGCGCGATTGCGCCCGTGACGGTCAGGCTCGGGTTGTAACCTTGCGAGCCGGGCGACCGTATATCCCCGAGTATGTAGATGTTGTTCGAAATGGCGGACGCCATGAAGATGTAGTCGTTCGCTTCGAGCGTGACGTTCTGGCTCGTGTCGCCCTTGACGAAGAGCGTCTCGAAATCCACGGGCATGTGGCGGCCGTTGCGCATCAGGAAGGAGTGCGAGTAGTCGCAAAGCTCGACGGTCTTGTCCTCGACCAGCCCCAGCTCGACGCCGTGGCTGCGCGCGACCGCCTCGACCAGCGTGACGGGGTGGTCGATGGGATAGGAGCCCGCGTTTTCGACCTTGCCGAGAATGAAGTATCTCTGGCTGTGCAGTTCCTTCGGCGCGATCATCACCCGGGGGCGCTTGTAATAGGCGGAGAGCGACTCCTCCAGTGTCGCCCGCAGTTCCTCGACCGTGAGGCCCGCCGCGGGAATATCGCACGCCTGGAGATAGCTGATCTTGCCGTCGGGCTGGATGAAGATGTCCACGCGCGTGAGATCGGGCCGTCCGAACAGCGAAAGATTGAGGATGTCCCCGGCGCCCAATTTGTAGCGATGTTCCGGCGCGGGCGCGGCTTGCGGCGCATCCGGGGCGGCGGCGGGGGAGAAGTCGGCGGGCTTTCCCTCGTACCGGCAGGCGCGCGGCACGCTTACCCGCAGGCAGAAGCGCTCATTCAAGCCGCGGCTCGGGTTCTGCCGTTCCATCCCGCCTTCGCCGCGGGCGAAGGGCGCCATTGCGAGCAGGGCGGCCAGGAACGTCTTCATCCCAGGAGAAAAGCCGGCCATTCCTTCAGCGGAACGATGCCGCACAACTCGCCCACGCTATGGCGCAGCAGTTCGGCCTGTTCGCGCCAGAACCGCATCGTCTGGCTGTGCAGCGCCACCAGCACCAGGGGCCGCCCCCCGGCCGCGCGCGCCAGGGTCGAGGCCGGCTCCTGCACCTCCCCGGTGAATCGCAGCCAGACCTCGCGGCCGCGGGCGCGGTAGCGCTCCAGTTCGGCGCACGCGCGCTGCATCTCCGCGTGGTTGAATTGATCCACCGTCCACCGTTCGCTCGCGACCGCCGGGGCGGAGCCCCCGGAAATCCGCGGCAGCGCGGCGAGGCTTGGCGAAGGCGCGGCCCCGCAGTCGACGATGAGGAGCGAAGGGGAGAATTTGACCGCCTCCGCGAGAAGGATGCTCCAGAACTCTTCCTCGTCGGCGTCCTTGACCGGCGACCAGACCACCCGGCCCGCGTCGCTCCGGTCGCGAATCCAGCGCAGCCACAGCTTCGCCCCCAGCTCCATTTTTTTCGCGGAGGCGCAATCCACGGGTATGCTGACCAGCGCCGGCGCGCCGAAAGCCTTGGTCGCTTCGTTCGTGGTGCGGAGCCTTGCGTCGAGCAGTTCCATCAACACCGCCGCCGAGACCGCGCCCGCGACGCCCGCGAAGACGCCGGCCAGCGTGAAGATCGCGACCTTTAGGAGCTTGCCCTTGTGCGCGACCTCGTCCGCGGTCGCGGGCGCCAGGATGCGATACATCCCCTGCGCGTTCTGCTCGAACAACCGCATCTCCTGGAGCCGGTTCAGCAACAGGATCTGCGCGGTTTCCAGCGTCTGCTTCTTGCGCGCCAGTTCCGTCAGCCCGTAAGCGCCGGGGGTTTCCTGCGAGGCTTTGCGCAACTGGGTCAGGTCGTCCATCCGCCGCTTGATCGCCTCGCGCTCGTTCTGGAGTTCCACGATCTTCATGTACAAATGGTTGCCGACTTCCGTGCCCGCGAATTTCGAGAGATCGTTCGACGCCCCGGCGCTGTCTTTTTTGATCTGCTCTTCCAGCGCGGCGACTTTGTCCCGTTTCTCCAGCACCAGCGGGTTTTCTTCCGTGTAGCGGGAGCGGAGTTGTTCCAGATCGGTGCGGGCCTCGCGCAATGCTGCGGCGAGCGGGCTTTGCTGCAGCAAAGCGTTGCGCAGGGTTTCCAACTGGGAGTCCGTGCTTTCGAGGTCGATGCGGGCCGACTCATACTTCATCTCGACCTCTCCCTGGGAATGGCGGTACGTGTCGATCTGCACTTCCTCGCGCGGCGCGGAGAGCGATTTCTGGTCGAGGCTTTCCAGCTCCGCCTGGTTGCGGGCGAGCTGCCCCTCCAGGGCGTCGCATATTTCCCGGCTCTCCCGCGCCTGCATCTCTTTCGGAAAGTTCACCACTTCCTCCGCCCAGATGTTGATCAGGTCCGCCGTGGCCTGGGCGCTCGTGTAAGCGGAAAGGGTCAGGGTCAGGAAATCCGTTTTCTTTTCCTCGGCGACCTTGCAGGAAATCTTGAGAAGCCCGACCCCCACGGCCGGCTTCGCCCGCTCCGCCACGCGCTGGAGAACGGAGAGCGAAGTGGCCGCGGAAGCCAGGGTTGAACTCGTGAATTCGCGCGGGAGATACGGGTGCCCGTCCGTGCCGACCTGGAAGGAAGTCGGGGAATCCCGCTCAAGGAGCTGTATCGAGACTTCGTAGCGCGTCTTCGCCTTGCAAATGCCGAGCGCCAGGCCCAGGCCGAGGCCCGCGCACGCGCCGAGCATGACCCAGCGCAGCCGAAGCCTCAGGCCGCCGAGCAGCCGCAGGGGATCAACGGGCAAAGCCGGCTTTGTCTGGGCCTCTTCAGCCGCCTGCGGCAAGGCGGAACCGGAAAGGGACACGGGCATAAATATTTCTCATCCTTGAGATAATGATTAAGCAATGCCCGTGCCGCCGCGGAGTTTACCGCGCCGCCGATTCATAGACTTCCATCACCGCGCGGGCCGCTTCCTCCCACCGGAATTTTCCCGCGTGCGAGAGGCCGCGCCGCCGCCAGGTCTCGCGCGCTTCCGCCGTCACGGGCGCCTGCGCGAGCGCGGAGGCGATGTCTTCCACGCTTTCGGGGTCGACGAGACGCGCCGCGTCGCCGGCCACCTCGCGGAGGGAGCCGCTCGGCGAGCAGATGACCGGGCATCCGCACGCCATCGCTTCGATGGGAGGCAGGCCGAACCCCTCGAACAGGGACGGATAAACCATCGCGACCGCCCCGCCGTACAGGATCGGCAGGTCCGCCTTGCCTACGAACCCGAGGCTTCGGATGCGCTCCCGCACCGGCGAATCCGCGATGCGGCGGTGGATGACCTCCGCGCCGTGCCAGTCCGCGCCGCCGAAGAGCATCTCTTCCCGGCGATCGGGATTCGCCGCCACAAACCGCTCGAAAGCGCCGATGAGCCGGAGATGATTTTTCGCCGGATGTTCAAGCCGCGCCAGGTACAGGAAGTACGGCTTCGTCTGCCGGAAATTTTGTTCGAGTTCCGCGCGGATTTCCGTTTCCGGCAACATCTTGAGCCGCGAATGGTCGATCCCGTTCCAGATAACCCGCGCGTTCGGCGCCTTGAAGTAGCGTGCGACGTCGGCGGCGGTGGCGCGGCTCACGGTCATCAACACATTGGCGCGGCGGGCGAGCCGGCTCACGATGTGGCGGCCATAGAACATCCGCGCGGCGTCGTACTTCCCGCGCACGGCGAACGCGGCGCAATCATGGACCGTGACAACCTGCGCGACGGGCGGATTCCACACGATGCGCCGGTAACTCGGGATGTGGAGAACCTCGGTTCGCAGCTTCTTCAGAAGCGCGGGCAGCTTCGCCTGGTGCCAGAAGATGTTCGGCACGGCGGGCCGCCATTTTTCCGGGACCGGCTGCCACGAGCACCTGTCGAGCCATTTGTCGAAGAGCGCGCGGTCTTCCTCGAACCCGACGAGCGTCATTTCGATTGGCGCGTCGATGGCGCGCAGGCCGTCGAGCAGCCCGAAGATATAGGTCGCCACGCCGGATTTGCCGCGCTGGATGACGGAGGTCGATAGCGCGACGCGGATCATGCGGCTATGATGTCCAGCTTGAACGGCTCGTTCAGCGGCGCGAGCGCCAGCACGTTGCGCACGTTCCCGTTCGCTCCCGCGAGGCGCAGCCAGCCGTTGCGGCGCGATTGCGCGAGAGAGCGCGCGCGCACCAGGCAATCGAGCCCCGAGCTGTCGATGAAATGCACGTCCGACAAATCCAGCTCCAGCGTGCGGACGAGCGGCGCGGCGGCCCATTCGCGCAGGATCGTTTCGAAGAGCGCGCGCGAGGGCGCGGCGGTCAGATCGCCCGTGCAGCGGATCGTGAGCCGGCGCTGGTCGGCAGAGACTTCGCAGCGCGGCTCCTCTCCCGCCCGCAGCGACCGCGACGCGGTGCGCGCTTCCTCCAGCGTCTCCACGATGGGGATCAGGCGATCCAGCTTCAACGTCTGGAGCAAGGCTCGCACCGGTTGGGACGGGCGCAGGAGGATAAGCCCTCCGGCCCGCTGTTTGCACTGGCGGAAGGCGGTCATGATCGCCCCCAGACCGGTGCTGTCCATGAAAGTCACGCCGCTCAGATCGAGCAGAACAAACGCATTTTCCTTTGGCGCCTCGATTGCGAAAGCGCCGGAAAGCACCACGGAGGCATCGGCGCGGCCCGTCCATTGCTGGCGGAAGAAATCGACGCCGTCGGCCTCGGAAGCCTTCGGGGCGGGGGTCGCGGCGGGCTCGCGAAGACCGCGTTTCTGCTTGTATAGCGCGGCGGCGAAAAAGACGAAATCGCGGTAGTAGCGGGCGAAGAGGCGGGACGGCTCCTGCTTCAGGCGGAAAAGCCATTCCATGCCCGCTTTTTGCATCCAGACGGGCGCGCGGGCGAACTTGCCCGCCACGAAGTCCAGGCTCGCGCCAATGCCGATGCTGCACGGCACGCCAAGCTCGCGGTGGTTCATGTAAATCCACTTTTCCTGCTTCGGCGAGCCGAGCGCCACGAGCAGGATGTCGGGCCGCGCGTCGCGGATGCGGCCGGCGATTTCGTCGTGGTCGAGTTCGAGCAGCCTGGCGTATGGCGGGGCGTAAACGCCGCACACCGTCAGCCCCGGATTCCGTTCCTCGAGGACGCCCTTCGCGGTCGCGAGCACGGTTTCGTCGCTGCCGAGAAAGAATGCGCGGTAGCCCCGCTCCGCGGCGTGGGCCATGAGCCTCGGCGTGAGATCGGCGCCTGCGACGCGCTCCCGGAGCGGCGCCTTCAGGATGCGCGAGGCCCATACGAGCGGCGTGCCGTCGCACAGCACGAGGTCTGCGTCCATGAGGATGCGCTGGAGTTCCACGTCCCAACTCGCCAGCGCGGTGAAGTCCAGGTTCGCCGTGGCGATGTAGCGGGGTTTCCTTTCCGCGATCATCCGGTCGATTTCAGCCAGCGTTTCCTCCATCGTCACGTCGTGGAAGGGAATGCCGAGCAGGACAACGGTCTTGGGTGCGATACGGGTATTCATTTTACCAGCGAGACGTAGTAGTCGGAAAGATCGAGACCCAGTTTCCGCCATGTGTATTTCTCAAGAACCTGCCGCCGTCCGGCCTCCGCGAGCCGCGAACGCAAACCCGTGTCCGTCAGCATGTCGCCGACGGCGCCCGCGAATGTTTCCGGCTCGTCGGCCAGCAGGATGTGTTCGTCATGCCGAAGATCAAGGCCCTGCGCGCCGATTGTCGTCGAGACCACCGGCGTCCCGAGGCAAGCCGATTCGACGATTTTCAAGCGCGTCCCGCCTCCGATGAGCAGCGGCGCCATTTGCGCCCACGCCTGCCGGTAGTAAGGCCGAACGTCGGGCACGCCTCCCGTCACGGTCACGCCCGGGATTTTCCCCAGCGCCAGCACCTCCGGCGCCGGGTTCTTTCCGACGATCAGAATCCGCCGGTTGGGAACGCGCTTGAGCAACAGCGGATCGCTCTCCCGGAAATACCATTCCAGCCCGCTCACGTTGGGCGAGTAATCCATCACGCCGCAGAACAGGACCGTCGGCTCCGGCGCGGGCGTGGAAGGAAACTTCGCGCGATCCCAAAACGTCTCGTCCACGCCGTTCGCGAGCACCTTGATGCGCGCCTCGGCGAAGATATGCCGCCGTGAAAACGTCTCGTCATCCGGGCCGCAGACGACCGTGGCGGCGAGCGCCCGCGCCACCTTGCGTTCGTAGCGCGCAAGCTTCCAGAGATTCTCCCGCCGCAGCCAGCGCTCCTTCGCGCGGAGTTTGAGCACGTTGAACTCCTCGGTTTGAAAGAGCAGGTCGACGCGGCTGCGATCCATCACGAGCGGCGCGGCGCTGTCGATCTTCGACACGTATTGCCACATCACGAGATCGCAAAAATGGATGAGATCATATTCATGCTCTCCGCAGAATTCCCGCAAGGCCGGGAGCACGTCCGCCTGCGTCCAATGAGTCACGCTGGAAGGCGTCTGCGTCAGGAGCCGGTCCGGAAAGAGCTTTGGCCATTCCGCGTTCTGAAACGGGTGGAAGCGCACGCGCCGCGAGAATTCCTGGAAGACCGGAAGATGCTGATCCGCCGGCGAGTCGTTCAGGCAGAAGAGGTCGATCTCATGATGCCGGCCCAGTTCGCGGGCGAGGTTGAACGAGCGGTGATACGTCCCGCGGTCGAGCGGATACGGAACATAAGGATAGACGAGGAGGATGCGCATAGCTGTTCAGGAAGTCGCGGGTTGCGGGGTTGGAGCGTCGCCCCCTGCCATGTTGCGCAGGCAGGAGGTTCCCACCGCCAGCGCGGTTCCGAAGACGAGCGCGCCCCGCCACGCGCAGCCGGCAAAGCCGTCCGGGGTTGGGAACCACGTCATGAGCGCCCCGAGCAGGGCGAGCGACGCCGCGGCGGGAAGGAAGACCGGCTGGAAAAACTCCTTCAGCAGCGCGCCGCAGCCGAGGCCGGTGAATTTCGCCGTGGTGGGAATGACCCAGAGCCAGCCGACGAGCACCGCCGGGATGAGCGTCCCGATCGCCACGCCCGGCACGCCCAGCGGATAAACGAGCGCCACGCTCAGGACGAAGTTCGCCCCGGCCTCCGCCGCGCTCATCTTCAAGAGCTGTTTTTCCCAGCCGCACATCACGAGAACGCGCTTGGGGCAACTGCTGGTCAGCATCGAACTATAGGTGGCCAGCAAAAGCGCCTGGCCCACCCAGAACGTCGAGGCGTCCACGTGCTTGAGGCCGCTGAGAACCTTGATGACGGGGTCGAGGTACGCCGCGCACAACGCGTACAGCGGAGTCGTGACCAGCGCCGTGAAGCGCGAGCTTTTATAGAGGAGATTGCACACCCCGCTCCGGTCCGCGTCCCCGCCGAGGTGCGCCGCGGCGGGCGAAAGCGCCTCCTGGATTTGCTTGGAAAAAAGCCCGAACATCTCGGCCGCCTTGTAACCGACCTGGTAGACCGCCACGAAGGAGACGCCGATGGTGAAGCCCACCACGCCCTGGTCCGCGCGCAGCATGATGAGATTGGTGAACGTGATGAGATAGGCCACCAGCGAGAACGAAAGAACGCCGCGCACCTCGCCCCAGCGGAAGTTCCGCGGGTGCAGGCTCAGGCCCGGAGCCATCTTCCGCGCGAGGAAGTAGCACGCGATGTTTGGCGCGGCGGTCGTCGCGACGCTTATGAGGACAATGACCGGAAACGGCGAATGCCGCCACAGCGCCAGGATCATGAGCGCGACGTTCAGGACCTGCGAACCGATGGCCGTCCAGTTGACGATGTCGAGCCGGTGCAGGCCGCGCAGCACTTCGCTGAAGAGCGCCAGGGGAAAATTGAGGGCCATCACCACGAAGAAAATGTGGTACGCCCGGCCGAATTCGTAGCGGCTGGCGGCTTCCACCTTGATCCATTCCAGGAACCAGGATTGCCCGGCGGCGAAGAGGGCGAGCAGCGCGGCGGCGAGGCCCGTGAACGTCCAGAAAATCGTGCTCACGAGCCGGTTGACCGTTTCCATGTCGCCGCCGGCCGCCTTTTGCGCGACCACTTTTTGCACCGCGAACCCGAGGCCGAAGTCGAGCAGGATGGCGTAGCCGAAGAGCGACCAGAGGAGCGAGTAGTAGCCGAATTCCTCGCGGCTCAGGTTTTGGAACAGCGCACGGAAGAGCGCCAGCCCCGCCGCCATGCGCACGATTGTGCTGAGGTAGTTCGTCGCGGTATTCCGCCAGAAATGTCTTTTCCAAGTTTCGGCCATGTCAGTTCACCCCCGCGTTTGCAAGCTCCCGGAACGGGATCACCCGGATGTCCCGCGCATCCGCGAGGCGCCGCGCCGTTTCGTGCAGAATGTTGATGAACGCCTCATCCGGACGCCCCTCGCGGAAATATTCCCACCAATGCGTCACGAGGACCGTGAGGCGGCGGCTCGCCACGTTCCGCCAGATGGCGTCCACCATGCCGCCGTAGTCGCGGTGGCAGGAGAGGAGGCAGCCTGGGTGGCTCAAGAGGCGGGTGCGGCCCACGCGCCAATGCGGCTGGCGGCGTGCGCGTTTCCAGGCGTAGCGGGGCCACCACGCGAGCGGCAAACGGCGCAGTTCAAACCAGCCGGTGGAGAGCACGCGGAAGCGTTTGGCCACCTCCTCGAGGCTCGTGCGCGAGAGTTTGTCGTACGGCGCCACGAAGGTCTCGGAGCGCGGAAACCCGGCGTCCATCAGCATCCGCGCGCCGTCGTCGAGCCGCGCGGCCACGGCCCGGCGGTCGTTGCTGTCGAACTCGAAATACTCGTGGTGAAATCCGTGGTGCACGATTTCATAACCCGGGTTCGCCCGCAGGTAGCTCACCAGCGCGGGGTTTGAGCCGATCGGCGAGCAGAGCGGATCGGTCTCCTTTTTCGCGAGCAGGAAGCCCTCGCGCGCGCCGCCGGGAACGGTGACGTCCGTCCTCACGTTCGGAATCGTGGCGAGATTCACGGGCAGTCCGCGGTCAAGGAACGGCCGGTAGAGACGCTCGAGATAGTCGATCGGCGTCAGCGCGTTCGTATCGTCATCGCGGATCACGACGTACCTCATTTCCGCGCCTCCTCGATGAGTTCGGAATAGAGGTTCTTCATCCGCGCGGCGAGCGCGTCGGAGTCGTATTGCATCTCGACAAGCTCGTGGCCCGCGCGCGCGAATTCAGCCCGTTTGCCGGGATTCAGCAGCACTTCGTCAATCGCGGCGTGCAGCGTCCCGGGCGTCGCGATGTCGAACAGACGCCCGTTTTTGCCGTCCTCGACGAGCGCGCAGGCGCCGGAAGTCTTGCTTGCGATGACCGCTGTGTTCGCCGCCCACGCCTCGAGGATGACGAGGCCGAAAGTCTCGGAGAGCGAAGGCAGGACGAGCGCCTCGGCCTTTTGCAGGAGACCGAGCAGGCGCGGATCGCCCGGCGGCAGGCTGCCGGTGAAGAGCGCCCGCTGCCGCAAACCGAGCCGCTCGACCTCCTCGCGCAACGCTTCCCCATAGGGCGCGTCGGTGATCGAGCCGGCGAAAACAAGCATCGCCGCGGGATGCCGCTGGAGAATCGCCGGCGCCTCGTCAACGAGCCAGCGCTGGTTCTTCACCGGATCGATCCGGCCCAGGCAAAGCAACACCCTCTTGCCGCGGATTTGCGGATACGCCTCTTCGGCGGACGCGGCGCAGTCTTCGCGATAAGCGCGCATCGGCACGCCGTGCGGCTGCACGACGACGCGCAACGCGGGGTACTTTTCCCGGAGAAGCGAGGCTTCCCGCTCGTTGCACGTGACGACGGCGTCCGCGTCTTCGATCACGCGGCGCGACTTCACAAGCGCCCCGAACGCCTTCCCCCATTCAAAACCGCCCCGAAGCGGTTCGAGCAACTTTTGTTTCACCGCTTCCGGCAGGTCGAGCACGCCGCCGTGGATCGTGACGACGAACGGAAGTTTCCGCTTTCGCGCCACCTGCATCGCCGTGCCGCCGAGCCTGCCGAGGGTGTGCGTGTGGATGAGCGAAAGGCCGGGCGCGCGCCAGAGCGACCAGGGCAGCGTAAAGGAAAGCAGGTTGCCGCCCACGGAAATGAGTTGCTGGCGCTGGCGGCGCGGTATCCCGAAGACGGGCAGAAAGGCTTCGAATCCGTTGACCTGGTAGCCGGCCTCGCGCAGCGGATCGCGTCCGGAATTCTTCGGGATTTTTGGCGAGTAGATCGTGGGCGTTACGCCGTAGTGGCTCATGCCGTCGAGCAATTGTTTGAGCGCCGTTTCCGTGCCTCCCCATTGCGCCGGGTCATACTTCCGAAGCAGGTGGGCGACTTTCATGCGGGCGCCGTCTGTAAGACGTCCTCCTGCCGGTAACGCTGCAACCCGTCGTGAAAGCCGCGCAGTTTTCCCCACCGCTGCGCCGTCCGCACCGCGATCGCGTGCGGCCATTCCTTTACGCGCCCCGCGCGCGCGCAATAACCCAGGTCGCGCAACGCTTCGCGCGCGTTGCCGGTGACCAGCGTGCGGAGAAGGCCGTACTGGTTTTGCGAAACCCCCGGGAGCGCGGCGAGCGCGAACGCCTCGCCGTACGCGCGCTTGCACGCCTGCTTCAGCGTGTAGTTGTGCGAATGGATCGCGACGGATTTTTCGGCGTAGACAACCGCCCAGCCTTTGCCCGCCAGCCTGCGCGACCATTCGTCATCCTCCGAGTATTGCAAATCCTCGCGGAACGGCTCCCGTTCCCAGACGTCCCTTCGCACCGCGGAGCTGACCATGCTGAAAAAGTGATCCCAGTTTTTCGATTCGCGCCTGTCGCCGAAGCAGCGCTCGTAATCGTGGGCGAATACGGCCTGGCAGTCCGGCCTCGGCGTCTGGCGGCCAAACGCCGCCCCCGCCTTGGGAGAGGACTCCGCTGCGGCGAGCAACTCCGAAAGCCAGGAGCGGCCGGCGGGTTCCGCGTCCGAATTCAGGAAAACGACCCATGGCGACGACGCCTCGCGCATGCCGCGGTTGAGAACCACGCCGGGAACGTACTCCTCCGCCTTGATCTGGATGAGCTTCGCGGGCCGGGATGCCTTGATGATTTCCACGGTGTCGTCCGTCGAGCCGGAATCGATGTGGATGACCTCGAGGGCGCCCGGATAATCCTGGTTGTAAACGCCTTTCAGCGTCGCACCAATGAGAGGTCCGTCATTCTTCGAGCGGATGACTATGGAGGCTGGACCCGGGAAAGCCATGAGTTACAGCGAGCAGTCTTCGTGCCCGCCTCTTTTTTTTGAGAATTTGAGGCCCCCGGTCTTGAAACTGCTCCGAGTACAAAAGGACCCATGTCTCCAACCGGAAACCAGCGCATGAGCACCGCCCGCCGCATCATCCATGTGCCGCGCCGGTTCGCGCTCGATGAGTGGGGAGGCACGGAGACCGTGCTGGCCGAGATGATCGCGCAACAGCAGGATCGCGGCTGGCAGCCGGAAATCCACACCTCGCTCGCGCTGAGCGCCGCTCCCGCCGAGACCTGGCGCGGCGCGCCGGTGCGGCGTTACCGCTACTGCTACCCCTTTTTCGGGCTCTCCCGCGCCGACCGCCTCCGGCTCGACAAGAAAGGCGGCAACCTGCTTTCGCTGTCGTTGTTTCTCTCGCTTTTGAAGCAAAAAGGGGTGCGCCTTTTTCACGCGCACGCGCTCAAGCGCATCGGGGGCGAAGTGCTCACCGCGGCGCGGCAAAAGAAAAAGCCGTTCGTCGTCACGCTGCATGGAGGCGCGTTCGACGTTCCCGAGGCGGAGCTTCAACAGATGGCCGAGGCGCGTCGCAAGACGCTGGAATGGGGGAAAATATTCGGATTCCTGTTTCGGTCGCGGCGGATTCTGGAGCAGGCGGACGCGGTGATCTGCGTGGGGAGCGGGGAGTTCGAGAAAGCGCGCGCGGCGTTGGCGCACGACCGCGTGTACCATCTCGGCAACGGGGTGGATGTCGAGCGTTTCGCGCGCGGGGACGGCGCGGCCTTCCGCCGCCGGCACGGCATTCCAGCCGAGGCGCTCGTCGTGGCGTGCTACAGCCGGTTCGATCCGCAGAAGGATCAGCTCTGCCTCGTCGAAGCCTTCGACGCCGCCGCGGGGGCGAATCCGAATCTCCACCTCGTGCTGGCGGGGCCTTGCACGGTGGCGGAGTATCTGGAAAAGCTGGACCGGCGCATCGCGGGGAGCGCGTTCGCCGCGAGGATCCACCGGCTCGGCGCCATAGACAACAGCGGCGCCGCCCTGCCGGACGCTTACATGGCGTGCGATATATTTGTCCTGCCCTCCCGGCACGAGCCTTTCGGCATCGTGGTGCTCGAAGCCTGGAGCGCGGGCAAGCCCGTGGTCGCCTCCGACGTCGGCGGATTGCGCGGCCTCGTCGCGGAAGGCGAAAACGGATTTCTCGCCCCGACAGGCGACGACGCCGCGTTTTCCGCGCGCATCCGGGAGCTCGCAGCGTCTCCCGAACTCCGCGCCAGGCTGGGGCGCGCGGGCGCCGCGCTCGCGCGCGAACGTTACACCTGGTCGAAGATCGCGGATGAGACCGAGCGTATTTACCAGGCGGCGGAGGCCCGCGTGGAGCTGGTCGAGGCGATAAAGTGCTGAACGACTGGGAAAAGGCCGCGATAGGGCTGGTGTTGTATTTCGGGATCGCCCCGGCGCTCGGGTTTTACATACAAGGCGACCGCCGCTTGCAACGCCGGCTCTTCGCGACGCTGGTCTTCATGACCTCCTGGCAGATCAACAAGATCACGCTCATGCTCGATTCCATCGACTGGTATCGCGGCGCGACGAAAGGTTTTGAACTCGATCTCATGGACGTCCTGTCCATCGCGCTGCTCCTATCGAACGAGTTGAAGCACGACCGGAACTGGAAACGCATCGCGCCCGGCGCCTTGCTTTACCTGTTTTATGTCGGCCTTTCCGCCCTCTCGATCATCAACGCGCCGGAGAAAGTCTATACGTTGATGGCCGTATGGCGTTTTGGGAAAGCGGCGCTCGTGTACGTGGCGGCGTTTCAATTTTTGCAGGAGGAGGAGGACCTGCTCGTTTTCCTGCGCGCGCTGTCGTTCACGCTCATCGTGCAGATGTTCGTCGTCTTAAAAATGAAGTACAAGGACCACGTCTTCCAGGTCATGGGTTGGTTCGAGCACCAGAACGCCCTGGCGATGTGGGCCTATATGTGCGGCCTGGCGCTGCTCGCCACGGCGATGGGCGATGCGTCGAAAAAAGATACGCGCCTTTTCATGGTCGCCTACGCGGCGTGCGGCGTCATCGTGCAAAGCGCGTTGTCCCGGGCTTCGCTCGTGGCGTTCGGACTGTCAACGGCGGTTGTTTTCGTGATGAGCCTCGCGGATCGCGTCACATTGAAGCGCGTCCGCATCATGGCGACCATCGTGGTTTGCGGCGCCATCGGCGTCATGATCGCCCTCCCGACCCTAATGATGCGCTTCGGCGAGGAGCGCAACGAGCAAAGCTCCGATCTGCGCGTCATGTTAAACACCGCCGCCGCCGACATGCTCCGCGACCATCCGATCGGCGTGGGCTGGAACAATTTCGTCATCATGGCAAACGCGCCGTACACCTATGGCGACGTCATCGACGACTGGACGCGCAGCCGCGGCTTCAATCTCGACCCCGATGAGGTCCATCCCCAGCCGGAAAGCCATTACTGGCTCATCAGGGCCGAGAACGGCTGGCCCGGGATCATCGGCTACTTTCTCTTCATCACCGTCACCGGGGTTTGGTGCGCGCGCGGCATCTGGATGTACAAGCGCACCATCGTGGGCGCTTTTTTGATCGGCGTCCTCGCGGGGCTGGTGACGACCTACATCCATAGCAACGTCGAGCGCGTTCTCACCCAAACGAAGAACCTCTACACGTGGCTCATCTTTTTGGGATTCATCGCGCGGATCGAATATTCGCGGCGCCTGCGCGCCGCCTAGGGCGTTGTAGAGGCGGCTGGCACAGCCGCCTCTACAACTAAGAGCGGGCAAAAGCGCATGATACGTTTTAAAAATCGAACAGCGCCGGAAACGATTTCGTGAGCGCGCGCCAGTCGAGCGAGCTTTCATCCACCGGTTGCAGGATCACGAGGACGGGCTCCTCTCCGGAACGGCTCAGGGTCAGGCGGCGCAAAGTCGTTTGCCACCAATACCGCAACGGCGAGACATACCGTTGCGCGCCGTCGGTGAACCAATCCAGCGCCTCGCGCTCCTCGGCGCCTTTCGTCAGGTCCAGCCAGCGCGCCTCGCCGTTGGGAACCGCGAAGGACGATTCGCGCTGCACTGTCCAGCCCGCCCCGCGGAAGCAATAAAGGGGGTCGTGAACGGCATGACGGTTCAGCGTGCCGTCGATGACCGTGACGACGAACCGCCGGGATTCCACCTGGTACAGCCGCTTCATGACGCGGGCCTTTCCGAAGATGACCGCTTCGCCGGGAGTAAGCGGCAGTTCGCGGCTCGTGAAGTTCGGTCCCGTTTGCGGCAGGGCGGCGAGACGCGCCTGGGCGTCCGGCAGCGGAAGGAAATCCCAGGCGAAGGTCGCGCACACCACCAGGGCCAGCGTCAATCCGAGGAACTTCCGCTGAACGTTCTTCATGTCTTGCAACGCCGGAGGTTGTTCGCCTGCCAGGCCGCGGCGGCGCCCGCGCCGGCGATCAGGAGGCGGAGCGGCAGGATCGCGGCGGGGTTCGAATGGCTCGCGAACCAACCCAGCGCGGGCATCCACGCCACGGCGGCGCAGACCCACGGCGCCGCGGGCCGCGGCAACAGGCCGGAGAGCGCCAGCGCCAGGCCCGCGTAGCGCAGCACGTTCAGCTCCGCGACGCCGCCGACGAATGAGAAAAACAGCGCGGCGGAAAGCAGCCAGACATTTCCGGAGAGCTTTCTCCTCGCGCGCAGGACCGCGCCCAATGGAGCGAGCCAGATCAGAAGAGCGAGCCAGCCCAGGCGGTCGAAAGGCGCTTGCATCCACGCCCCGAGCAGATCGGCTCCCTGCCACGCGCAGTATCCCACGACCAGAAGTTCCAGGATTGGAAGGCGTTCCTTCATCGCGGCGACCTCGTCATGAAACGTTGCGCGACGGAGAAGAGCCAGACGGACGTTGCAAACATGATCGTGAGCACGAGCCAGCCGCCATAGGCATGGAAGGCCCCCATGGTGAACTGCGGCCCGAATGTGAGCGCGGAAATCCCTATGAGGATGATGCGAAGCGTATTCGACATCCACGCGATGACGCCCAGGAGCGGCAGCGTCCACCACCAGCGGGCGCGGCTCCCCATTATCAGGATCGCGGCCGCCGAACCGGCGATCAACATGGCTTGCAGGGTGTTCAGGCCCGCGCACGCCGGAGCGATGGATATCTGCGCGCCGTTGACAGTGAGATCGGCGCCGACGCGCGATACGTCGAAACCGACCAGCGAGAAAAATCCCTGCGCGAAGAACGCGCCCGAAATGCGGAACAGCCACCCGATATGCTCGCCGTCGCAGATGACGCACGGGAAGGCGAGCATCGGCAACACAAGCAAACGGCGGACGTGCGGCAGGCGGTCGGGCTCGACGCGCGCGCTCAGCCATGTCCAAAGGAGCAGCGTCCAGCCCGCGGCGAGCAGCGTGACGAGGTTGGTTAAGACGCCCAGCGCCAGGCATGCGACGCCAAGACCCGCGCGCTTCAACGCGATGGGCTCGCCTGTCGTATTGAACTTCCACGGAAAGCCGAACCATACGAACAGCGGCAGCGAGATCAGCACGGGCCAGCTTGCGTCGGCGCGGCCCAGCCACGTCGCGTCGCGCGTCCAGATGAAGAGCGCGACCAGAAGCAGCGCGGCCAGCCAGCGATAATCCCGCGCGTTCACTTTCCGCTTTCCTGTTTTTGGATCGCGGCCATGTTGGCCCGGAGTTGCAGTTCGTCCGGGTACGCGGCCACGAGCTTCGCGGTGTACCGGCGCGCCGCGGTCCAATCCTTTTGCGCATACGCCTGGCGCGCCAGGTACGCCTGCGCTTCGACGGAGGTTTCCGCGATGGAGGCGTAGCGCCGGTCCGCTTCCTCGAGGTTGCTCTCCGCCGCGGCGATACGGGCAAGAATTTCCTGGCCGGTGACGCTTTCCGAGAGCCGGCGATTGCTCCGCACGAAGTCGGCGGCTTCCTTGTTCCGCCCGCGATCGATGGCCGCGAGACTCAGCAGCCACGCCGCGCGGAAGCCGATATCGGAATCGAGACCGGCCATCGGACGAAGGTCCGCGCAGCCCGCATCGGTCTCACCGCCGGCCAGCTTCAGTTCGGCCGCCAGAAGCCGCAGTTCGGGCGTGAGGGTCTGTTTTTCGGCGAAGGCGAGCGCGGTCTTGGCATCGCGGTTGAAACGCAGGGCCTGCGCCAGGCCATAGGCGAACCATGGCGGAAAATTTTCAACCGCGGCGTGGTGAAAGCGAAGCGCGGCCTCCATCCAACCGGCGCCCAGAAACGCGGCGGAGAAAACTTCGTCGCTGCGCAAAAGGGCGTCGAGATCCGGCGGCATTTTGAAACCGGGATTCTGTTCGCGCTCCGCGGCGGCGAGGGTTTCAAGCTGTTGGAAGAATTGATGCCGCGCGCCTTCGACCTTGCGCGGCGCCATGCCCGGCGGATTCAGCTTTCCAGAGGCGCGGTAGCTGAGGATGCGGCGCAGCGCCAATTCGAGGTCGGGCCGCCACGATTCCTCGCCGAAGCTCTGGAGGGCGAGCCAGTCGGAGACGGCGCTTTCGTTTTTCGAACGCAGCAGCTCGAGCAGGTTCAGCCAGAAAATCTCCTGGTGTTCCCTGGCGAAACGCTGCGCGTTTGGCAGGCGCTGGAAGTCCGCGGCATCCCAGAAACTCCCTTGCGGCAGTCCTGCGATGAGTTTGAGAACCGGCTCCAGTTCTCCGCCCACGAGCTGCAGTTGCCCGCTCCAGGCGATGTCCACGGGGCGCGCGACCTCGCTCCAGAAGCGCGTTTTCAGCCAGAGAAAGCCGGGCGAGGGCGAAGCGAGGCAATCCCGCCAAATATCCAGGGCTTCGCCGTAGTTGTGCTGGCGGATATAAAATTCCGCCAGTTGATCCTTGAGCGCCGCGTTCTTTGGGTCCGCCATCTGCGCGGCGGCGTATTCGAGACGCGCGAGCGGGATTTTGCCGATGCGTTCGAGGATTTGCGCGCGGAAGGAACGCACGTCGGGGTTGTGCGAATCGAGCGCGTTTGCCTGTGCGAGGAAATTCCAGGCCCCCGTCAAGTCATCCTTGCCGCACAGGAGAGCCAGGCGGCAAAGCCTTCCGCAATCCGCCGCGCCGGGGAAGAGGCGGGACTGCAACAGGGCGCGCGCCTGGTCGGGTTTGCGTTCCGCGACAAGGGAGTCGGCCTCCAGCGCGAACCAGGTTTGAGGCTGGGCGGAGCGGTTCTCCCACTTCTTCCGCAGAATTTCGGCGGCGTCTTTTTTCCCCGTGTCGAGAAACGCGCGGGCCGCGAGCAGGCTGGCGTCCTCGTTCGTCGTGAAGCTGCGCGGCGTCCGGTCGTAGAGGGCGAGCAGACGGCCCGCATCGCGCACGCTCGCGGCGGAATCGACCTCGAGATCGAGCCACTTCTGGGTCGCTTCCGGCCGTTCCGGCGAGTGGGGGATGCGCTGGGTGATGATCGTCAGCGCGGCGGCGGCGTTGCCGCTATGGAGGAATTTGCGGGCGGCCTGGTAGGCGAATTGGTCCTGGCGGGCTACGAGGTAATTCCGCCACAGCCGCAAACCGGCCACGAGTCCGACAACGGCGACAGCCAGGGCCGCGAATGCCAGAATCTCGCGCCTCAGGTTCCGGGTTTGCCCGCCGCCGGACATCGGGCTAAACGGTATCGGCCTGGCCCGCCGTCCTTCGTTTCACCGCCATGAGCACTGCCAGGAAGGAGCCGAGCGTGAGAAAAAGGGCGGGCTCGGGCGCGGTTGTGAGCGCCCTCAGTTGCGCGACGTTCGTCTTGCCCAGGTCGATCGCGAAGATGCAATCGTTGAAATCGCGATCCCCGCCGCCCCACAAGTCCTCGAAGCCCACGATGAGGTAAGGGCTGTCCTTGGTGGTGCTGAAGGAGACGACGTGGTTGATGTGGTCGGGATTGACCGCCTGGTTGGTGGAATAGACGTTCGTGCCGCCATGCGCCCCGTCGGCGATGAGGAAAAAATCGAGCTTTGATCCGGCGGATTGCATCCCGAGATCGACGAAATCACCGGGCAGGAGCGGCTCGCTCGCCGTGCGCCGGAGGCTGCCGCTCGAACCGCCGTCCAGGTAAGTATCGGTGCTGGAAGCGTCCGGGAAGATCAGCTTCGGGTCGCCGCCCAGCACGCCGCTATGGTTGACGTTGAATCCGAGACTGTTGTGGTAGCCCGCGCCTTCGCCGACGAAATAAATGCGGACATCCGTCGCGGTGGCGAGGCTGAGCTTCGAGGGGTCGAGCAGCATCGCGGAGTCGTTTATCGCCTGGCGTTCGCTTAATTTTACGTTTACGAGATTTTCGACCGAGGGCAGGACGCCGGATTGAAAGTTCGCCGAGCGCGCATCGGAACCCGCCAGTTTCACGTCATCCGCGATGCAAAGACCCAGGGGCCGGGCGGTGGCTTGAACGGGAGAATCGGTTTGAGCCAGGGCGGTAGAGCAGGCCATGCCGGCGAAGAGAATTAGTTTATAGTATTTATTATTCACCCTTGGCTTTATAGCAAGAACCCTGCCTAAAAACGTCACGGAACTGAAAATGCTTCTTTTCCGGCGTCGTGCATCGCTTCTTACTAATCCCAATCTGCGCCTTTCTGGCGTCGTTCGCGGAGTCGCAACCCCTGCGGCTCCCCAAGGTCGGGGAAGGCGCGCTCCAGATTCTTTCCCCGACGCTTCTTGACCTGACGTGGATAAACACGAAGCCGCCCGGAGCCGGAACCCGCGTTGAGAATTGGGATTTCGTGGACTCGGAGGGCGTCTTCCACGCCCCGTCCCTCACCGTCACGGTGGATGGCCGCCGCGCGGAGGTGAAGGAGACCGGTTTCAAGCGGCGGCCTCTCTACGCGCCGCTGGCCGTGCGCGATCTGCGAATCGAGAACCACCTTTACCTGCGGCTGGCGGCGCCGGTGGCGGAAGGGCGGAGCGTATCGGTGACGGGCCTGAACGGCGATGCCTTTGCGGTTACGGCGGCTCCGTTGCGTTACAGCCCGGCCATCCATGTAAACCAGGAGGGGTACACGACGGCTCTCCCGAAAATAGCGATGGTCGGCGCCTATATCGGAAGTCTTGGCGAACTGGAGGCGCCGGCCGCAGCCGGGTTCTCGCTGGTCGATTTGCAAACAGGCCGTGCCGTTTTCAAAGGGAAGCTCGGCCCGCGCCCCGACGCGGGTTTCACGTGTTCGCCCATCCCTTACCAACAGGTATGCGAGGCGGACTTCAGCGCATTCCGGGCCCCGGGCGTCTATAAGATGGTTGTGCCGGGTCTCGGAGCGTCCCTGCCGTTCGTCATCGACGACAGCCTCGTCATGGGTTTCGCCCGCGCTTACGCCATCGGGCTTTACAACCAGCGCTGCGGCTCGGCGCTTGTGCTCCCCTTTACCCGGCATGTGCATCCCGCCTGCCATACCGCGCCCGCGGATGTCCCCGTCCCGCAATCCGCCTTTGCGAAGGCCTGGGCCAACATCGCCTCCGAGAATGGCGACTGCGCCAAAAATCCGCGCCATACCGCGCCGCGATTGAAGGACGAGGCCTCGCAGCTTTACCCGTTTGTGCGCACCGGGAAGATCGACGTATCCGGCGGGCATCACGACGCGGGGGACTACGGCAAATACACCACCAACAGCGCCCGCTTCATTCACTATCTCGCATTCGCGGCGGACGCGCTGCCCGGCGCGGGCGCGCTCGATAATCTCGGCATACCCGAAAGCGGGGACGGCAGGAGCGATCTGTTGCAAGAAGCGAAGATCGAGGCGGATTTCCTGGCGAAGATGCAGGACGCGGACGGCGGGTTCTATTTTCTGGTCTATCCGCGCGACCGCAAGTATGAAAACGACGTGTTGCCCGAGCGCGGCGATTCGCAGATCGTCTTCCCCAAGACAACCGCCGCCACCGCCGCGGCCGTGGCCGCCCTGGCGGAGCTTTCCTCCTCGCCATTGTTCAAAAGCCAATTCCCGGAGGACGCGGCGCGCTATTTAAGAAAGGCGCGTCTCGGTTGGAAATTCCTCATGGACGCAATCGCCGCGCACGGGAAGGACGGGGCGTATCAAAAGATCACGCATTACGGGGATGAATACATGCACGACGACGAACTGGCCTGGGCGGCGTGCGGGATGTTCCTGGCGACGGGCGACACGGCGTACGAGCGGCGGCTGATGGATTGGTATGACCCCGAGGACCGCGCCACACGGCGCTGGACTTGGCAGCGCCTGTTCGAAGGGTACGGCTGCGCATGCCGCGACTATGCATTCGCCGCGCGGAGCGGTCGCCTGCCTGCCTGCCGGCTCGACGCCCATTACCTCGCCAAATGCGAGACGGAGCTTCTACGGGGCGGCGACGATGTCCTGTTGCGTTCGCAACACTGCGCCTACGGCACGGCCTTCGATTCGGAATCAAAACGCGCCGGGACGGCGGGCTGGTATTTCTCCAGCGAGCGGGCGTTCGACATGACCGTGGCCTATCAGCTCGACCCGAAGCCGGACTACATCGACGCCATCCTGACGAACCTCAATTTCGAAGGGGGCTGCAATCCCGTCAACGTCACCTTCGTCACCGGACTCGGCTGGAGGCGGCAGCGCGAGATCGTGCATCAATACGCGCAAAACGACCGCCGCGTCCTGCCGCCGTCGGGCCTGCCGTTGGGAAATCTTCAGCAGGGTTTTGCCTGGCTGAACAACTACGGCAAGGACCTGGGCGCGCTGACCTTCCCGCCGGATGGCGCCGCGCTTGCGCCGTATGCGTTCTACGATCGCTGGGGGGACAGCTTCAACACGAGCACGGAATTCGTCGCCGTCGATCAAGCCCGCAGCCTTGCGAGCCTCGCCTTCCTGGCCGCGCGCACGCCCGCCGCTTCGCAAACCTGGAGAACATTGCCCGCGGCGATTTCGGCGCCGCCGGGTTCCACGCCCGCCGGCGCGCCGGTCACGGTGACGCTCGACGCTCCCGGCTTCGACCTCGGCTGCGCGCGGATCGTGTGGGAGGCGGCTGACCAGGAACCGGTGTTTGGCGGAAGCGCGTGGACCTTTACGCCGGCCTCCGCCGGGAGAAAGTGGATCGAAGTTGAAGCCGCGCTGCCGGACGGACGGCGCGTGGCCGCCGCGGCCGTTTTGTCCGTCCGCGCGCCTACTCTTTCTTTACCCGGTAATTGAGCTGCCGCGAAAGGAGCCAGCGGACGCCGAACATGTCCACCGTGGCTTTTATGGCGCGATTGCCGAGGCCGTATTTGCTGACGCCGTACCGGCGCGGACGGTGGTTCACCGGGATTTCCGTGATCTGGTACCCCGCGCCTTTTATTAACGCCGGAAGGAACCGGTGCATCCCGCGGAAGGGGACGAGGGCGCGGGCGCATTCCCTGCGCATCGCTTTCAATGTGCAGCCGGTGTCGCGCACGCCGTCGCGCGTGAACCTGCTCCGGACGAAATTCGCGACGCGGCTCGTTATCTTCTTGGAGAGCGAATCCTTGCGCCGGGCGCGGTATCCGCATACGAGATCGGCGCCGCGTTCGATGCCCTCGATCAGCCGGGGGATGTCCGCGGGGTCGTTTTGCAAATCGCCGTCCAGCAGGACGACGACGCCGCCGCGCGCCGCGTGGATGCCCGCATACATGGCGGCGCTCTGTCCCGCGTTGGCCTCGAAGTGGAGGACGCGCACTTCCGGCGCCGCGTGGATGCATGCGAGCGTGCCGTCCGTCGAGCCGTCGTCGACGAAGACGATTTCGTACGAGCGCCCTTGCAGCGCGCGCGACAGTTCGTCTTGCAGGATGGGAAGGTTCTCCTCCTCGTTGAAAAGGGGGATGACTACCGAGATGTCCGGATCGCGGTTCATAACGACAGGGAGTGGTATTTGTAACACGCGAAGACGCCGATCCTCCGCAGCGGGAGGCCCCGGCGGCTTATCTCATAGAGAGCGACCATCTCGTAACGCTCGAAGCCGGACTTGATCGCGGTGTCCACCTTTTCATCCCCCTGGTCGCTGATATACAGGGCGTCCCGTCCCGTAAAGAGGTTCACTGCGGGTTGCTCCGCGGTGGGGGGGGGCTGGTTCGCGTCCTGAAAACCGGCGGGCGGCGGCACGAATTCGTCATAGCGCGGCCAGAATGAGAACTGGTTCTCGAAATCCTGCGACTCGGGGATGTAGACCGGCGGATGCCCCGGGCCTTCAACCCGCTTCTCCGGCAGGTAGAAGGAGAAGCTGGCGGCGGTCTGGTATTTGTTGCCGATGAGGAACGCCGGTTTGCCGGTGGCCGCCTCGAAACGGCGGCGCGCGGCTTCCAAGGTGTTCGCGGAGGTTATCCAACCGCGGGCGCGCGAGGCGGGATCGAACTTATAGGGGAGGGGGACGCCCGCGACCCGCAGGATGTCGGGATTCAGGATCAGGAGGCTCATCGCCATGCCGCATACGAGCGCCGCGACGGCGAACACCGCCGCTCCCCGGGAAGTCTTCGCCCGGTCATACCAGTAGGCGACTGTCAGGATGCCGAGGCTGACGAACGCCGGGGCCGTCCAGTTCGGCTCGCCCGCTCTTTTCAGCGAGAGCACAGCGTACATTAGAAGCAGCGGCATGGCGAAAAAGAGAAGATAGCGGGTCTTCAACTGCGTCGTCTTCCTGGCGAGGGCGCGCCACAGGGCGGCGAGCATCCCGAGAAAAATAAGCGGCGAATAAACGCCCGCGTGCATCGCCATGTAAAGGAGCGGCTCTCCGGGACGAATAACGAACCGGCTGTTAAGGTTCCCGCGCGCGCGCAGGTGCAGGACGGTTATCCAGGCGTGGCGGCTGTTCCAGAGGAACACGGGCGCGGTGCAGGCCGCGAAGACGATCAGCATTATGTAAAAGCCCGGCCGGCTCAATTCGCGCCGGTAGCGGGGAGTCGCCGCCAGCAGCAGAAGGATGGAGAGAACCTGCATCGCATTCGTGTATTTGCAGAGGAAACCGACGCCGATGAGCAGCCCGGTAAGGGGCCAGTAGAAATTGAAGCGCGCATTTTGTTCCAGCGCGAGCCAGCAGGAAACCAGCGCCGCCGCCCAGAAGAAAATGGAAAGCGGGTCGATGGTCATGAGCAACCCGCCCGCCTGGAAGATCGGGATGGTGTTCATGGCGAGCGCCGTCCAGATCGCCACCGGCTCCCCGTAAAAACGGCGCGCCAGGAAGAACATCAGGAGCGCCGTCCCCAGGCTCAGGAGCGGGCTGAAAAATCGCACGCCGAACTCCGTCGGCCCAAACAGCGCGGCGCCGGCCCGGATGGCCATCGCGACTCCCGGCCCTTTGCTGTAATAGCTGAGGTCGGGATGTTGCGACCAAAGGTAGTAGTAGGCTTCGTCCGGTATCAGCTCGATCTGCGCGATGTAAACCAGCCGCAGCACGGTGAGGACGGCCAGGAAGCCGAAAAGGTAATGCCGGGGCTTCATGTCTCTTCCCTGATTTCAACGAGGCCCGGATGCCGCGCATGAAGCTTCGGCGCAACGCCGGCGCCGAACCGTCTCCAGGCCGCCTCCAGCGCCGCGAGCACGAGAAACGCCACGCCCAACCCGATGAATATTCCCGTCAGCACATCGGTCGGCCAATGCACGCCGACATAGATGCGCGAATACGCAACGAGCGCCGCGGGAATGAAATAAAGCCACCCCCAGCGCCGGTAAAACAGCGTGAGGACGACCGCGGCCGAGAAGTTGTTCACCGTGTGCGAGGAAGGAAAAGAGTTCCCTTTGACCAGCCCCGGCTCCGGGTCGGATATCTCCGCCCGCGGCGGCAGGGCGAGAGCAAGGAACCTCGGCTTGCGTTTCTGCAAGTCGAGCGTCCTCACATTCCTGAGCACCTGGAAAGGCCGCGGCCTGGCGACCGTCTTCTTAAGCGTGTTTGCGACCACGCCGTCTCCAATGGCGATGACTATCAGGAGCGAGCAAATCATCATCCGCGCCCTGAACCGGCCAAAAAGGAGGGCGCAGACGATCAAAACCGCCAGCGGGATTCGCCAGAGATCGAAGCAAGAGAGCGCCGCCATGAACAAATCAAGGGATGGATGCGTCCATTGACGGTTGATGAGGAAAAAAATCTGTTGATCCATCCCGTGGCGAGGAAAGAAGGTTAAGACCGTGTCCCAACAAGTAAAGAAACGAATTTTGGCCGGGCTGCTCTGTTTAACCGCCGCCGCCGCTTTCGCGCAGGATGCGGAGACGATCCTGCAAAGCGCGCGGCTGAACCAGAGCGGCCAGCATCGCGTGCTGGACGGCCGTCTGCGGCACGGCCCGCTTGTCGTGCCGTTCCGCCTCGTGTTCGACGGCAACGTCGTCCGCTACCAGTTTTCCAATCCGCCCGAAGAGCTGACGCTCCGGCTCGGCGAGAAAAGCTCCAGGCTCGAAGACGCGACGGCGAACGGCGAACGGCGCGTCACGCAAGCGCAACTCGACAAACAGGTCCGCGGCACGGACATCACGTATGAAGACGTCGCCCTGAAGTTCCTCTATTGGCCGAGAACGGCTCTGCAAGGCGAGCAAACTCTGCTCACCAGGCGGTGCTGGAAGCTCTTCCTGCAACCCGGCGCACCGGGGGATTCGCAATACGGCGGCGTCATGCTCTGGGTCGAGAAGGAGAGCGGCGCGTTCCTGCAGGCGGACGCCTACGACCGCGCGGGCAAGCTTGCGAAACGCTTCAAGGTCATCTCGCCCCAGCGCGTCAACGGCGAATGGATTTTGAAAAAGATGCGCATCGAACGCATGGACAACACCGGCGACGACACGCCGACCTACCTGGAAATAGAGGGTGTCGAAAAGTAGCGGAGGCAAGTGCGGGTGTCACGCCGCCCCTGAATCGTTCCGCGCGGCGGCCGGCTACACCTGCCCTATGCATCCCGAAGTTTGGCAGGATCATCCGGGGGAATGCCCGAAGTGCGGCATGGCCCTCGAACCGGAAGACGCTGGCGGCGGCGAGGATAACGCGGAACTGCACGATATGACGCGCCGGTTCCGGGTAGGCGCGGCCTTTGCGCTGCCGCTCGTTCTGTTCGCGATGACCCATATGACGATGGGAGGCGGCGCGCGCTGGGCGGAATTCGCGCTGGCGACGCCGGTGGTTTTGTGGGCCGGCCTTCCGTTCTTCCAGCGCGGGTGGCGTTCGCTCCTGGCGCTTCATCTTAATATGTTCACGCTCATCGCCTTGGGGGTGGGCGTCGCTTACGTCTATAGCGCTTGCGCGCTGTTTGTCCCCGGCGCGGCGCTCTACTTCGAGGCGGCGGCGATGATCACGGTGCTGGCGCTCCTCGGGCAGGTCTTTGAATTGCGTGCGCGCGGCAGGACGGGAAGCGCCATTCGCGCGCTGGCGGGCCTGGCGCCGCGGACGGCCCGGGTCGTCCGGGGTGAGGAGGAGGCGGATGTGCCGCTCGTTGAAATAAAGGTGGGCGACATTCTCCGCGTGCGCCCGGGCGAAAAAATACCGGTGGATGGAACGGTGCTTGAAGGCGGAAGCAGCATCGACGAGGCGATGCTAACCGGCGAGCCGCTGCCGGTCGAGAAAGGCCCGGGAGACAGCGTCACGGGCGGCACGGTAAACGGCTCCGGCGGTTTCCTCATGAAGGCCGAAAGGGTGGGGAGCGAGACGGTGCTCGCGCGGATCGTTCGCATGGTCGGGGAGGCGCAGCGCAGCCGCGCGCCCATCCAGGGTTTGGCGGACAGGGTGGCGGGTTATTTTGTCCCGGCGGTGCTGGCGTCGGCGGGCGTCACATTTGGAGTTTGGCTCTGGCTGGGGCCGGAACCGCGCCTGGCGCATGCGATTGTAAACGCGGTGGCGGTCCTCATCATCGCCTGCCCCTGCGCGCTGGGTCTCGCGACGCCGATGTCCGTGATGGTGGGCGTGGGCCGCGCCGCCCAGGCGGGCATCTTGATACGAAACGCGGAGGCGATGCAACGCCTGGAGAAGGTGACGACTCTCGTGGTGGACAAGACCGGCACGCTGACGGAGGGCAAACCGCGGTTGCTTGCCGTAGCGCCCGCGCAGGGGTTCGATGAAAGGGCGCTTCTTTCGGCGGTCGCTGCGGTGGAGGCGCACAGCGAACACCCCCTGGCGTCGGCGATTCTGGCCGGGGCGCGGGAGAGGGGCGTCACGTGGGAAAAAGCCCGCGATTTTTCCTCGACTCCAGGCGGAGGAGTGAAGGCGACGGTTGCCGGCCGCGAGATATTGGCCGGAAACGCGGATTTTCTCCGGCGGCACGGGATAGACATCCAGGCTCAGCCGGAGGATAGGCGCGCCGCGTTATTTGCCGCCATCGGGGGGAAGGCTGCGGGTTTCCTGACGGTCGCGGACGCCATCAAGAGCACCACGCCCGCCGCGGTGGAGGAACTTCACCGGCTCGGGCTGGAAATCATCATGCTGACCGGGGATAACGCCGGCGCCGCCGAGGCGGTCGCGAAGGAATTGGGCATCGACAAGTTCGAAGCGGGCGCGACCCCCGCGGACAAGGGGAGGCGTGTGCGGGAATTGCGCGCCGCGGGCAAGGTCGTGGCCGTGGCCGGAGACGGCGTCAACGACGCCCCGGCGCTTGCCGCCGCGGATGCCGGGATCGCCATGGGGACGGGAACCGACGTGGCCATGCAGAGCGCGGGCGTCTCCCTGGTAAAGGGCGACTTGCGCGCCATCGCCAACGCCGTCCGGCTCAGCCGCGCCGTCATGCGAAACATCCGCCAGAATCTCTTTTTCGCCTTCATCTATAATGCGGCTGGCATACCCGTGGCGGCGGGTGTTCTCTACCCGTTTTTCGGCGTGCTTCTCAGCCCCGTCTTCGCGGCGGCGGCGATGAGCTTCAGTTCCGTCTCCGTCATAGCGAACGCCCTGCGGCTCCGAAGCGCGAAGCTGAACTGAAAGAAGCTGGGTGGCATCCTATATGCTTCCTGAAAGGGGTATGCTCACCTATGCGTACCAGGCTCGCGACAGCGCGGGCAAAGTCATTTCGGGCGTCCAGGAGGCGCTGAACGAGGACAACGCCATCAATACTCTGATGACGCGCGGCTTCATGGTGCTCTCCATCCAGCAGAAGACCGCCGCCAAAGCGTTGAAGGCCCCCCGGAGCGTGAGCGAGACCGATATCGTCCTCTTCACCAGGCAGCTCGCGACGATGGTCGACGCCGGACTTCCGCTCGTGACGGCCATGACCGGCCTTTACGAGCAGTGCGATCCCAAGCGCCAGGCCGGTTTGCGCTACGTCATCGGCGAACTCAGCGCCCACGTGCAGCAAGGCTCCACCTTCCACGAAGCCGTCGGCAAACACCCCCGCGTTTTCAATCGCCTCTATGTCAGCATGGTCAAGGCGGGTGAATCCGGCGGCTTGCTCGCGGAGATTCTCGACCGGCTCGCCACGTTCCTGGAGGCCGCCGCCCGCCTCCGCAAAAAGGTGACTTCCGCGATGACCTACCCCGCCATCGTCATCTGCATCGCCATCGCCATCACCACTTTCCTCATCGTCAAGGTCGTCCCCGTATTCGCCCAGATTTTCGCGGATTTCGGCTCGAAACTTCCCGCGCCCACGCAGTTCCTCATCGACCTCAGCGACTTCATCCGCACCCAATGGTATCTCATCATCCTGGTCATCGGCGGCGTCTTTTTCGGCATCCGCCACCTGCTCCGGACGCAAAAGGGCGCCGAGTTCTGGGATAAATGGAAGCTGAAACTCCCGATCTTCGGTCCGCTCATGCACAAGATTTGCATGACGCGGTTTTCGCGCACGTTCGCCCAGCTCATTCGCAGCGGCGTGCCGATCCTCGAGGTCATGGAGATCGTCGGCGAGACCTCGGGCAACAGCGTCATCGCGAAAGCCATCGTCCACGTCAGCGCCGACGTGGAGAAGGGCGATCACCTCACCGCGGCGCTGTCCAAGCAGCCGATCTTCCCGCCCATGCTGTTGCGCATGGTCGCCGCCGGCGAGTCCACCGGCAAGATCGACGTCATGCTCGACAAGATGGCCGACTTCTGGGACGAGGAGATCGAAGCCCTGCTCGACGCGCTCACCTCGCTCATCGAGCCGCTGCTCATCGTCGTCCTTGGTTTGATCGTCGGCAGCATCGTCATCGCGATGTTCCTGCCGATCTTCAAGCTGAACGATATTGTGTCGCAGAGCAAATGAGGATCGCCACGCCGTAGGCCAGGCCCGCCAGGCAAAGAGCCTTCCAGCGCGCCTCGGAGCGCAACACCCAGGAAATCTGGTCGCGCAAAGTGTAGGGCATCCCCACCCAGAACATCCCGAGCACTATCCAGACGTAGGCCAGAACCACCAACAGCAACCGGCTTTCCGGCGCGCGCAGGAACGCCGCCTCCAGTATCGGCTCGGCTGCGAGCAGGCCCAGGATGCCGAGAGCGCGCGCGGCGAGAAATTCATCCACGTATTTCAACGTCAACCCGTAGGAGATGGGGATGATCACCAGGAGCGGCGTGCGCCAGCGCTGGAACTCGCCCAGGTCTATCGCGGCGATCAGCGCAAAAGCCCACACGGCGTCGATGGTCAGGAAAAACTTCCCCATCATCGGGGAACGGGGCAGCGTGCGCAGCCAGCCCTTGACGGCCGCCGTGTTGAGCAGCGCGAACAAGTGCAGGATGACAAGGGCTATGCCGACGAGCCAGCCCGCCGTTTGTAAACTGAGGAATGTGTAGATCATTGGAAGTTCACCGGGTCTCCGTACAGGCTGAACCCGGAGGAGTGGTTTATATGCACGTCAAACACCTTGCCGACGTGCCTCGGGCCGCCCTCGAACAGGACGATCTTGTTTCCGCGCGTGCGGCCTGTCAGCCGTTGGGGGTTATTCTTGCTCGGGCCTTCGCAAAGGACTTCCACCCGCTTGCCGACAAGCTCGCCCGCTTTGCGGATCGCGCTCTCGTTCACGATTGCCAGCAATTCCTGGTTACGGGCCTCCTTCACCTTTTCCTCGACCTGTCCTGGCATTGCCGCGGCGGGGGTGTCTTTGCGCGGCGAGTAGCGGAAGACGAAGGCGTTGTCGAAACCGATCCTCCGGGTCAGTTCGCACGTCTCCGCGAAATCGGCGTCCGTCTCGCCAGGAAACCCCGCGATCACGTCCGTCGTCAACGCCATATCGCTCCGCGCCGCGCGCAGCTTCTCCGCCAACGCTTCGTATGTCTCGGCCGTATAAGCGCGGCGCATCGCCTTCAGGATGCGATTCGATCCCGACTGCATCGGCAGGTGGACGTGCTCCGCCAGCTTCGGCAACCGCGAGAAAGCCCCGATCAAATCCCGGCGGAACCCTATCGGATGGGGCGAGGTAAAGCGGAGCCGCTCCAGGCCTTCCACGCCATGCACCGCTTCCAGCAATTGGACGAAGGGGCTTTTCCCGTCAACAACGGGAAACTCATGGCGTCCATAGAGATTCACGATCTGCCCGAGCAGCGTCACCTCCTTCACGCCGCGCGCGACCAGGTCGCGCACTTCGGAGACGATGTCATGGATTGCGCGGCTGCGTTCCGCGCCGCGCGTCGAGGGCACGATGCAAAACGCGCAATGCATGTTGCACCCTTGCATGATGGAGACGAAGGCCGTTGCCCGGCCCGGCGCGAGCACGTGGTCGCGAATCGTTTCCTGCGAGCCGTTCTCCTCTTCGGTATCGACGATGGAGAACCGCGGATCATCCAGCTTCCTGGAGATCAGATTATCCACATACTCCGCCACGCGATGGAACTTCTGCGTGCCGACAACGAGGTCGATGTGCGGCGAGGTCTCCAGCAGCGCGGCCCCGCGGCTCTGCGCCATGCAGCCGAGGAATCCGAATACCATGTGGGGCCGCTTTTCCCGGAGACGCGCGACCATCCCCATCTTGCCGATCGCCTTCTGCTCCGCCATGTCGCGCACGCTGCAAGTATTCAGCAGGATGACGTCGGCCTCCTCTTCGTCGGGCGTCACGGCATGGCCGCGTTCCATCAACATGCGCGCCACCTGTTCGGAATCGCGCTCATTCATCTGGCAGCCGTACGTTTTGATGAAGACCTTCGCCACGGATCGCAAAATATCGGCGCCATTGGGGATAGTCCACCGAAAGCTTCGTCCGGGCGCGTGAGAGGCGCGTCCATCCGAACCTTGTTTCGTTCCTGCCCACATGGTAAAGACGCGCTATGAGATCGGGCATCATATGCTGCTTGCTGCTGTTTTGCCTCATCGCGCGAGGACAGACGCCTGCCAGAAACACGCAAGGAGTCCAACCGCCCTCCGGCGCCACGGGAAGCCTCTCGGAAGCCGGGCGCTCCCCGGATCAAATCCTTCTCCAGTACGAAGTCGCCCTAAACACGGAAGCAAAGGCCCACCGCGACTATCTTAAAGAGTCATTCGATCAATTCAAATTGTTTGCGGTCGGGCTGGTGGCTCTCGGCGCCGCGATCTTCACCTGGCTCAACCTTAATAATAGCAAAGAGATTCGCGCCCAGGTGGACGCGCGCATCAAGAGCGACGTTGAGACGTCGTTCAACAAGCAACTCGCCGAATTCAACGGCTTCCTGGAACAGAACAAGAAAAAGATCGAGGACATCGCGCGCGCGATGGACAAAGTCCGCAATGACCAGCAAAAGAGCATCCATGAGGTCGACCGCTTAACCGAGCGATTTGCGGAAATAGCCTCGACGCTGACCTATGGCTTCTCCGCCCTGGTGGAGAAATCGGACGGCCCGGAATGGCAAAGCGCACGGCGTGAAGCCATCCGGCAGATTGAGATTCTCCGGCGTGAGTTTCCCCATTGGCGAAGAGTGGGAATCCTTCTCGGGCGGTTGCATGTGCGGCTTGGCGAATACAATGACGCCATCCGGGTGCTGACCGAGGTCATGGACGCGCGGGACGGCAAGCGAATGCATCCCGATGCGGATTATGCCGGGCTATTGTATAACCGCGCGTGTTACCGGAATCGCGTCGCGGAAAAAGAGAATGGTCAAGCCGAGTCGGAGGCGAAACGCGTTGCCGCATGGAAAGACTTGGAGCGTTCCGTCAAGATTGACCCGGAGAATCGATCCGAAGCATTTCGAGATCCCGACTTCCATTCTCTGTGGAATGATTCGGACCGCAAGCGGGAGAACTTGGAAGAAAAACCGTCCCATCCGGCAAAAGCCGGCATCTGGCGGAGACTCGTCGCGTTTTTCATGGAACCCGACGCGAAAACGCCCAACGGGTCTCCGGGTTAACCTTTTTTCTCTTCCGTAGTGTTCATGGCAATAACGACAAGCAATATATAGGCCGTAATCTCCAGAAAAGCAATCTCATTTTTCGCCGCCTTCGCGGACGCTGAATTCCAGTTTCCACTTTTCCTCGGAGACGGTGCTTACGCACCAAAGTTCCAAAACGCCAAGCTCCGTTATGCGCGAGACGAATCGCACGGGTATGAAGCCGTCCTGCTCGCCCTTCGCGGCGGGAAGCGTGGCCTCCATGGAATCCGTCTCGACCAGTTCATCGTCGCTCCACCGGTCAAGGACGTCGCCGGGCTTGTCGTGCTTCCTGACCGCGGAGCTGAAGAAGCGGAAGTGGGCCTGCTCGCCGACCACCAGCCCGATCTCTTCCCCGCGCACCTCCGCCTCGGTTCCTTCCTCCATGCCGAAAGGCGCGACACAGCGCGCCCGCAAGGGCCTGGGCGCGCCCGGCACCGCCAGGCCCGCGCTCTCGATCCCCACGTAATAGGAACGCGCGGTGCCGCCGCGGATGCGAACGCCCTTGCCCCCTTTCGCCATTCCATAGTAGGCGGCGCCGCGCGCGACCGCGAAATCGAGATCGTGGATTCCTTCCAGCGGGCGAGGCGGGTTTTTCCTGTCGAACCAGGAGCCGATGACCTCCAGCAACCGCTCGCGCAACGCCGCCGCCTTGAGAACGCCTCCGTTGAAGAGAACGCGCGTGGGCCGGATGGCGCTCTCCTTGTCCACGCCGTGTTGCGTCAAAAAATGGGCCAGGTGGCGTGTTATCGCCGCGTCCGCCTCGAAGGGCAGCCCGAGTTCGCGGAACCCGGACGCCCGCTGGCGCGCGGGTTTTGCGGCGATGCCGCAGGCGGGCAAAAATCCATCGACCAATGTGGAACAGACCGCCTCCCGGTCGAGATCGACGGAAATGGTTCCGCCAATGAGGCGTTTGCCGCGCCCGAGCACGGTGACGGGCTGCTTCCTCGGGCCTTCCCCGGAGAGAAGGAGCTCCTTCGCGGAGCGGCAGGCGTGCCACAGGGCGACCGATTGCCAGGCGTCCACTTCGACCCCTTTCTCGGCGAACGCCGTCCGCGCCAGGTGCGCCAGGGTCAGGTCCATGTTATCCCCCCCGACGAGGATGTGGTTCCCCACCGCGATGCGCTTGAGAGCCATCTCGCCGTTCTCCGAGGCGACGCCGATCAGCGTGAAATCCGAAGTGCCGCCGCCGATGTCGCACACGAGAAGCGTGTCGCCTTCGCGCAGATCGCGCCGCCACCCGTCCCCCGCGGCGGCCAGCCACGCGTACAGAGCGGCCTGCGGTTCTTCGAGAAGGACGAGATTTTCGGGCAATCCGGCGGCGAGGGCGGCTTCGCGGGTCAGTTCGCGCGCGCTCGCGTCGAAGGATGCCGGCACGGTCAGAACCACCGTCTGCTCGGCGAGCGGAGCCTCCGGGAGGGCGGCGTTCCACGCGGCGGCCAGGTGCTGGAGATAGCGCCGCGAAGCCTCGACGGGGCTGATCTTCGCCACTTCCTCCGGGGCGTTCCAGGGCAGGATGGGCTGCCTCCTGTCCACGCGGTGGTTGCAGAGCCACGACTTCGCGCCCGCAACCGTCCGGGTCGGCGCGTCCGCCCCCTGTCCCCGGGCGAATTCACCCGTCGCGTAATCCCGATTCTCCGCCCAAGGCAGATTATAGGCGCCCGCCTCCTGCGAAGGGGCCAGGTAGAGGAAAGACGGCAGCAACGGCCTGGGCTCCAGCGTCCCGGGCGCGACGATCTGCGGTATCGGGAGAAGTTCCACCGGCTTGCCCTCCTGTTCCAGGTTCGCGTAAGCGAGGGCGCTGTTGGTCGTGCCGAGGTCTATTCCTACTGCGTATTTCGCGGGCATGGCGGCGGTTACTTACACCTGCACTTCGCAGGGGGCCAGCACAAATGCGGCCTCCGGGCGTCCGCTCCATTCGGGCATGTCGCAACGGGTCGCCTTCCAGCCGGGGTGGGCGAGCTTGCCGCGCACCGCGGAACCGGAGACATTCCCGATCAACCGGAATTGCGCGGGATCGTAGCCGGGTGGGACATCGACAGGGGCGCCCTCCGCTTCCGTCCGCAGCGGCTCGATGGCGAAAAAGCGTTCCAGCGCCGCCCCGCAATCCTTGTGAACGGTCCGCACCGCCGCGCCGATCTGGGCGTCCGAAAAACCGGCCACCGGCTCCATGAGGAAATCGACAAGCCGCCCCTCCCGCTGGAGGGCGGCGAGGAGCGTCAACGCCTCGCTGCGGCCCGGTTCCTTCTTCGCGGGCGCCTCCGGTTTCAACTCTTGCGGCGCGTCTTCCTTTTCCGTCAATCTGGCAACCCGGTCCGCAAACGCCGGGTCCCCCCATATGCGGAAGAGCACACTGAAACCCAACATGAAATTTCCCATAACTGGGGTTGATAACGATTGCCCGCGGGAAGGTCAATAATCGGAATTCGATGTCCCTTCGGGGACCATTGATTTAAAATCGGGTGGATTGAGCGAAATTTTCAACGTCGGGATCGTCGGCGCGGGGAATATCAACCGGATCGGGCATCTGAATCCCGGCTGGAAGGCCGTTCCCGGCGTCCACGTGGCGGCGGTGTGCGATATCAACCCGGAAACGGCGCGCAAGCTTGCGGCGGACTATGGCATCCCGCGCGTATTCATCGACTACCGTGAAATGCTGGAGCGGGAGGAACTCGACATCGTGGACGTTTGCACGCCGAACAGGTTCCATACGCCGGTGGTCATCGCCGCGCTGCGGGCGGGCAAGCACGTCCTTTGCGAAAAGCCGCTCGCCGTCTCGACGGCGGAGGTGCTCGCGATCCGCGAAGTCCTGAAAGGGACGGACAGGCTCCTGATGACGGCGCAGCATTGCCGGTTCAGCGATTCGTCCGCGGCGATCAAGGCCTGGGTCGATACGGGGGCGCTGGGCGAGGTTTATCACGCGCGCGTAAACGCCACGCGGCGGAATTTTCTTCCCACCAATCCCGGCTTCATAGACCCGAAGCTGAGCGGCGGCGGCCCGTGCATGGATATCGGCGTCCACGCGCTGGACACCGCGCTGTGGCTCATGAATTTCCCGAAGCCGGTGCGCGTCAGCGGGCAGGCCCACACGAATTTCGCGAAGGGGTTCGACATCCCGGGCGGCTGGGGGGAGTGGGATCGGACGCTTTTCGGCGTGGAGGATTTCGCATCCGGCTACGTCCATTTCGCCAACGGCTCGACGCTGGTCATCGAAGCGAGCTGGCTCCAGCACCAGGAAAAGGAGGAGATAAACGCCACGCTGCAAGGCAGGAAGGCCTCCGTCCGCTGGCCGGACGGGCGTTTCCACACGGTGGTGAACCGCTCGCTCGTCGACGGCCACATCCTGCCCCGGCCCGGGATGCAAAAACCCTACACGGAAGAACTTCTGGCCTTCGTGGATGCGATCCGGAACAACAAGCCCTCCCCCGTGCCCATCGACGAGACGCTGGTCGTCATCGCGATACTGGAAGCGATCATGCAATCCAGCCAGTTGAAGCGCGAAGTGGCTCTTCAGGCGCCCTTCGGGTAGCTGCCCAGGACTTTGACGAAGGAGGCGCGCTTCTCCAGCGCTTTCAGCGCGGCGGCGAGGTTTTCGTCCTGCGCGTGGCCTTCGACATCCAGGAAGAAGAGGTGGTCGTTCGCGCCGCGCAACGCGGGGCCGGGGCGGCTCTCGATCTTGCTGACGTTGATTTTCTGGAACGGCTCGAGAGCGGCGAGGAGCGCGCCGGGGCCGTCCTGCAAGGCGACGACGAGGGATGTCTTGTCGCTCCCGGTGGGCGGGCAGCCGTCGTGGCCCAGGACAAGGAAACGCGCGGGGGCGTCCGTTCTCGGCAGGAGGACTTGCGCGCAGATTTTCAGGTTCGAGTCCATGAATAGGTCGAATGTGTGGCGGCCCGCGCCGTCGGGGGAATCCTCGGCGGGGACGATGCCGTAGTCCGCCTCGCGGCGATCCACGGCGCCGAAGACTTCCGCGATGTTCGGGCGCGCCGTATAATGCACGCTCGCCCCGAATTTCTCCCGCGCCGCCTGGTGGGCGGCGTTCCCTTCCGGCCCGAGGTATGCGATGGCGACATCCTTTTCCAGCGCGAGCGAGGCGGACATGATCTCGCGATAGATGGCCCGGATGGCCAGCGCGGGCAGCCGGCCCTGGTTTTTTTTGATGAGGCCCTGGAGGAGTTGCTCCTCCCGCTCGGGCGCGTAGATGGCATAGCCTTCCTTGCGCTTTACAAGCCCGACTTCGTGGACGAGATCGGCGCGCTCATTCAGCAGACGCAGCAACTGGGCGTCGAGCGCGTCGATTTTCTTGCGAATCTCGCCGAGGGTCATGGCGAGGTCTCCGCGGCGGCCTGCGGCGGCGGGGCGGGGGGCGCCTCGGCTTTCGGAAGCGCGACCCGGCGGAGTTCTTCGCAGTTCGGCATTTCATCCAGATTTTTCAAGCCGAAATGCTCGAGGAAATATTGCGTGGTCTCGTAAAGCAACGGCCGCCCCGGTATCTCCGCCCGGCCAGCGATGCGGATGAGGTTGCGGTCGAGCAGGGACTGGACGACGCCGTCCACCGCCACGCCGCGCACGGCTTCGATGTCGGCCCTGGTGATGGGCTGCCGGTACGCGATGATTGCGAGCGTCTCCAGCGCCGGGCCGCTGAGGCGCGTTGGCCGCGCTTCGGGGTAGAGAAGCCGCACCCATGGAGCCGCGCGCGGGTCGGTGACGAGTTGCCACCCGCTCGCTTGCTCGGCCAGTTGAAAACCGCGCCCGCCCTCGATGTATTCGATCTTGATCTGCTCGAGGAGCGCGGCGATCTCCGCTTCCTTCACCTTGGAAAACGCAGCCGCTTCGGTGTCGGCGGGCGCCGAGCGCAGCAGCGAGCAAATCTCCCGCGCCGAGAGCGGCTTTTGCGAGGCGAACACCAGCGCTTCCAGGATTTGCTTCAACTCCATCACCGTTCCTTATACCCGCTCGATATGGATCTCGCCAAATTCTTCCGGTTGCATGGCGCGGAGCTGTTTCAGCCGGATAAGCTCGAGCAGCGCGAGAAACGTCACCACGATCTCCACCCGCGTCGCCGCGTCCGCGAACAGCTCCGAGAACGCCAGCGCGACGCCGGTCGCGGTCATCTTCAGCAAGGCGTCGATCTTGTCCGAGACGGAAAAGTGTTCCCCGAATATTTCCCGCACGTCCTCGCGGGCGTTCACCCGTTTCACCACGCCATTGAAGGCGTTGATGAGGTCGAAGATGCTGACTTCGCCCAAGGGGCGTTCGGGGATGAACTCCTGTTTATCCCGCAGGCGCCCGAACAGGTTCGCCTGCTCCAGCGCGCGCTGCCCCAGGCGCTCGGCGGCGTCCTTGAATTTTTTGTATTCGATGAGTTGCCGCACGAGTTCCCAGCGAGGGTCTTCCTCCTCGGCGGTTTCCTCGGGCGGCTGCTGGTCGGCGGGGAGAAGGCTGCGGCTCTTTATATAGATGAGGTTCGCCGCCATGACGACGAAGTCGCCCGCCACGTCGAGATCCAGGAGCTTCAGCACCTGCATGTATTCGAGGTACTGGCTCGTGATGCGGCCTATCGGGATGTCATAGATGTCGAGTTCATCCTTCTTGATGAGGTACAGAAGGAGATCGAGCGGCCCTTCGAAGACCTCCAGCTTGACCTTGTAGTCGTTCTCCATGTTCAACCCCGGCCCAGTTCGCGAAGGACGACCTCGGCCGCCTCCCCGGATTCGATGGCTTTCATGCAGCGGAAATCGAGAGGGCATTCGCGCAGGAAACACGGGCTGCATTCGACGTGACGCCGCAACACCGTGTTCCGCCCGCCAAGCGGCCCGGTGAGGCGCGGTTCCGTGCTGCCGAAGATCGCGACCGTTGGAACTTGCAGGAACGCGGCCAGGTGCATCGTGCCCGTGTCATTCGTCAGCAACAGGGCGCACTCCTTCAACGCCGCCATCAACTCCGCCAGCGTGGTCTTCCCGATGAGGTTCGTGCAGCCGCCGCCCAGCGCCGCTTCGATCTCCGCGCCCAGCGCCGCATCCCGCTCCGTGCCGAAAAGCACCCATTCGCAAGGCGTCTCGCCGGCCACTGTGCGCGCGGCTTCGGCGAAGCGCTCCGCAGGCCAGCGCTTGGCCGGCCCGTAATCCGCCCCGGGGCAGAGGCCTATCTTCACTCTCCCGGAAACGGGAGGCGTCGGGCGGGTCTCGGGCGGGAGGAACCCTTCCGTGTCGCCGCCGATGAATCGGACGATATCCAGGTAATGGTAAACCTCGTGCTTCGGCGGCTTCGGTCCGGTCTTGGACGGCTTGAAGGCGACGATTTCCGTCAGGAGCCGGCGACGTCCGTTTCCGGGATAGCCGACCCGGCGCGGAACCCCCCATGTTTCCAGCGCCGAACGGATCGAGTTCGGAAAAAGAACGGCGACATCGAATCTGCCGGCGATCTTTTTCGCCACCCGAAACACGGAGTCGCCCTGCTCGATGGGGATGACCTCCTCGACGCCCGGAATTTCCCGCCAGAAATCCGCCAGCTTTGCGCGGGTCAAGATGCTCACGCGGGCGTCGGGCCGGCCTTGCCGGATGGCCCGGACCGCCGGCGCGGACATGACCGCATCCCCCAGCCAGTTGCCCGCCCGCACCAGGATGCGGAACGGCTTCAGCGTCGCGGGGTCGAAATCCGCCGGATACGCGACGCCGCGCTTGTATTTGGAAAGGAGGAAATTGGGCGAGGGCGTCTTCCAGCGGTCGTGCAGCCAGAACCAGTCGGCGGGGGATTCGCGGATCTGCATTTCGAGCCGCCGGTTTATCTCCGCGGTCAGCGACTCGGTGTCGCCGTCCAGGGGGATGGGGGCGCTCGCCACGATCTTCCATCGCGCGAGGCCGCGCGTCTGGATCGCGACCGGCACGAGGCGCGCCCCGGTGCGGAGCGCCAGCATCGCGGCCACCGGCGAGGTCGAGGCCAGCCGCCCGAAGAGAGGCGCCCATACGCCGCCGTCCCCGGAGTGTTGATCCACCATCACGCTCACCAGGCCGCCTTCGCGCAGGAACTTTATCGGCGTCGAAAAGCCGTCCGAAGTCGCGAACGGCAACACGCCGAACCGGGCGCGATCCTCCTTTATGGCCTTCTCGACGTGCGGATTCCCCAGCCGTTGGTACACCGCCGCGTATTTGCGTTCCGGGAAGAAGGGGGTTATCTGCGCGTACAATTCCCACGCCCCGCTGTGGTTGTTCACGAAGATGACGCCCTTCCCCTCCGCCCGCGCGGACATGATCGCCTCCTTGTTCTCCATCTCCACGCGCGGCTCGATGTCTTTGAAATTCATCGTCGCCAGCTTCAGGCTCGAGAGCAGATTCGCCCCGAGGTTTCCGAAATGCCGCCTGGCCAGCGCGCGGATTTCCGCCGCGGTCTTCTCCGAGCCGAAGGCGAGGGTCAGATTGGCGATAGCCAGCCGCCGGTACGGCCACAGCAGAAAATAGCAGAGCATCCCGAGCGCCTGGCCGAGGCGGAAGTTCGCCTCCAGCGGCAGCAGGGTGAAAAGCGCTCTGAGCCCCCGGAAGAGGAGATAGGTAAGAAAATCCATCCCAAAAAAACGGCTGCGGACGACGATAGCGCGCCGCCGCCGGGAACGAAATTAAAAATGCGCCCGCTTCAAGCAACGCGAGTCCGCTTCAAGCAACGCGAGTCCGCTTCAGCCAGCGCACTTCGTAAGGTTCGAGCGGCGGTTCCCCCGCGATGCGCACCCGCTCCGGCGAAACGCTGTGGAGCGCCAGGACTTCCTCCCCGCTTTCGACATGGAAGCGGCGGAGCGCGAACACCCCGGGATGCAACGAGAGAACTTCCTGCCGCGCCTCGGGATGAAATGCGGAGCACCCCGAGCGGGTTTTCAGCAGCCCCAGGACGCCCTCGAAAACCAGCCGGCGACGATTGCCCGGTTGCAGGAGCTCCGCCTCCAGCGCTGCGGCGTCGACTTGCGCGCGGTTGATGCTGCGCGCCCGGCCTGTCCGCTTCACGCCTTCCAGGTCGTTGCGGGAACCGAGGAGGCTGTGGATGTAAACGCCCGGGACGCCCATCAGAGCCATCGGGATGGCTTGTGACACAAGAAACCGCTTCACTCCTGCTGCGGGACTAACGGGATCATCAACGGCGTCGAAATACGAAATATTGAGTTCGTAAGGCGGCTCCGAGCCATCCGTATCGCTTCGGCGGGACACGGCGCCGCCCCGGTCGGTTGCAAGCCGCGCCAGTTCTTCTCGCTCCCCGTCGGAAAGAACGCCCTCCGTGGCGCGCAGCCCGATGCCATCGTGCGTCGCGGTTATATTAAGGTAAGTCGCGCGCGGAGAAATGCGCTCGATGCTCCGCGCCCATTCCGTCAAGGCGCGCGCGTCTCCCCGGTGCAACGCCCAGACGATGAGCGGAGCCAGCGCGAAATTATAGATCATCTGCGCCTCGTCGCCGCCGTCGCCGAAATAGGAGATGTTGTCGCGATGCGGGGCGTTGGTCTCCGTCAACAAAAGCACATGCGGAGCGGCGGCATCCAAGACATCGCGAAACAGCTTCACCACCGCGTGCGTCTCCGGCAGATGCACGCAACTCGTTCCCGGCTTCTTCCAAAGGTACGGGATGGCGTCGAGCCGCAGCGCGGAAGCTCCCCGCGCCGCATAGAAGAGCAGCACGTCCAGCATTTCGAGCAGCACCTCGGGATTGCCGAAATTCAGATCGACCTGGTCGCGCGAGAACGTCGTCCAGAGCCAATGGTTGGAAAAAGCGTGCAGCAGAGGGAGCGTCCGCGGCCTTACCACGGCGGAAGCATCAACATCCCGCGGCGCGCTGATGCAGAAATCCCGATAGGCGGGTTCACCGGCCAGAAACCCCCGCACGTAGCGGCTCTCCGCCGAGACGTGATTGACCACCGCATCAAACACGAGCCGATAGTCCGCTCCGAGCGCCTCGATGTCCTCCCAATCGCCGAGATCGGGCCGCACCTCCCGGTAATCCGCCACGGAAAACCCGTCATCGCTCGTGGAAGGATAGAAAGGGAGCAGATGCACAAACGAAAACCGCCCGCCCACGCGCCGCCGCAGAAATCCATGCAACTCGCGAAGAGGCGCCTCGCGCCCCAGGAGCGAATCTCCATAGGTGATGAGCAGCGCGTCCTTACCGCTCCAGCCCGCGGCCTTCCGCGGGATTCGGGCCGCGGCCAGCCTTTCAATGCGCGGCAAGACGGCCGCCGCCGCCTCTCCGCCATAAAGAAACTCCAGTCGGCCGCGGATGCGTTCGAGCAGTTCGCCCTCCATAAAATCTACTGGCTCCCAGCGGCTCCTATTATAAGTTTGAAGGCGGAAATGCAAACCATCGTTATCGGGCACAAGAACCCGGATATGGATTCGATCTGCTCGGCGATCGGCTACGCCCGGTTGAAAACCTTGACCGGCATGCCGGACGTCATCGCCGCGCGCGCCGGCAACATCAACGAGCGCGTCGAGTTCGCGCTGCACAAATTCGGCGTCGAGGCGCCCGCGTTCATCGGCGACGTCTCGCCCCGCGTGGTCGATGTCATGCAGCGCGACGTCCTCTCCGTGCAGGCCGGCAGCAGCATCTACGACGCGGTGCAGATCATCGAGCGCAACCGTCTGCGCGGCCTGCCGGTCGTCAACGCGGACGGGCGCTGCCGGGGCCTTCTCTCGACCTTCAAGGTCAACCACTACCTCTTTCCCCCGCGGGACGAAGCGCTCGCCGCGCGCAACGTCACCGCCTCCGCCGCCGACATCGTCGAGAGCTTCGGCGGAGGCATGATCTGCGGCCGGAGCGACGCGACCGAGCAGGACTTCGTCTTCGTCATCGGCGCCATGGACGCCGCCACCTTCTCCAAGCGCGTGCAAAAATATCACGGGCAGAACACCATCCTCTTCGTCGGCGACCGCGAGGAGATTCAACTCCTGGCCATCAACGGCGGCGTGCGGTACATCGTCATCTCCGGCGGCCTTCAACCCACCGCCGAAGTGCGCGCCATCGCGGAGGAGGAAGGCGTCACCCTCATCAGCTCGCCGCACGACACCGCCACCTCCGTCCTGCTCGCGCGCGGCGCCATCAAAGTCGAGCGGATGCTCAGCTCGGAACTGAAGACCTTCCTCCCGGAAACCCCGCTGCCGGAGGCGCGGGAGATCGCAGCCATCTCCCACGCCTTCGTCTTCCCCATCCTCGACGAACAAGGCGTCTTGATCGGCATCCTTTCCAAGAGCGACTTTCTGAAACCGATCCCGCGCCAGTTGATCCTCGTCGATCATAACGAGCTTTCACAAGCCGTCCCCGGCGCCGACAAAATCCCGATAATCGAAATACTCGACCACCACCGCATCGGCGGCTTTTCAACGGATGCGCCCATCCATTTTTGGAATTATCCCGCCGGCTCCACGAGCACCATCGTCGCGCTATGCTACGAACAGGCGGGCATCCCCATCCCGGGGGACGTCGCCGGCCTGCTGATGGCGGGGCTTATCTCCGACACGCTCAACCTCACCTCGCCCACCACCACGGCCACGGATCGCCGCATCCTCAAACAACTCGCCGCCATCGCCGAAGAGGAACCGAGCCGGCTCGCGGAACAAATCTTCTCCGTCGGCTCCCCTCTGCTGACCATGACGCCGGAACAGGTCGTCAACGCCGATTGCAAAGAATACGACGAAGCGGGCCGCCGCTTCACCGTCTCGCAGATCGAGGAGATGAACTTCGACCAATTCCACCGGCGCGAAACCGAGTTGATGCAAGCCCTGGCCGAGCACCGGAAGAAGAACGGCCTCTTCTTCGCCGCCCTCTTCGTCACGGACGTAAACACCCAAAGCTCCCTCCTGCTCCTGTCCGCCCCGGACGCCTTCATCCGCAAGATCGACTTCCCCGCCAAGCACGACAGCCTCTGGGAACTGCCGGACATCGTCTCGCGCAAGAAGCAACTCCTTCCGCACCTTCTGATACTGCTGAAGTCAGCGCCGTAACGGCCGCGAGGAGAGTTATATTGGCGCGCCCAGGGTGACTCGAACACCCGACCCACGGATTAGAAATCCGTTGCTCTATCCGGCTGAGCTATGAGCGCAAATGTCTGGTAATGTGAGAATTACAGGAGAAACATGACCCACATGTTTAGGCTTGTAACCCGGTTTAGTAACCCCGAAAGATCGCGGGCGGGGGAAAGCACCACGTCCTTACAAAAGTTGCGGAATGTCTCTATCGGAATGAACACGGCAAGTACTTTGCCATCGTAAAGGTCAACGGCAAGCAGATTAAGCCTCGCTCAAGACGGACGATGCCCATGCAGTTTCAGCGCAGGGTTCCGGGTCGGGTTCGATGCTGGCCAAGAGACGGTGAGCAAGGGCGGCGCGCTGGTCTGGCGGTAAAGCCAAAGCGTCTTGGAACAAGGCGTCAGGTGTGACGGGCACGGAGGGAAGGTAGGGCTTTCCGGGAGTGTTGTCGAATCTGGAGCAGGCCGATGGGCTGTGCCCCATCAGGCGATTTTCAAAGCAATTTCCGAAATTGCTCTTCCGTCAAACCAGCTTCTTTTACAATCGCCTTGAGGAGACCCCGATGGAGATCGCCGGAGTGCATCGGAACCACCGTTTGCCGCCGGGTGCCGGGGTGGTAAAGGCTCAAATGACTCCCGCGCTGGCGTTCCTCGACAAATCCCGCTTTCAAGAGCGCTTTGAGAAGTTGTTTCGCCGTCAGCGTCGGCAACCGGCTCATGCGACTTTCGGAAGCGCGACGTGTACGCCCAAAATCGTTGGACGCCGGGATTCGGATGGTATCGGATCGCCACGCTTTGCCAGGGCTTCCAGGTAACATTCGATGGCCTCTTGCGCCCGCGAAACGGCTTCATCGTAGGTTGCACCTTGCGTGAAACAGCCGGGTAATGCGGGAACAGAAACCCAGAATCCCTCCTCGTCCTCTTCCGCAGGATGAAGTTCGATTGTATAAACGTGCTGTCCCATGACTCTTGAAGCGTAACTTACTCCCGGAGTGAGGTCAACCGGCCGTGATCCTAACCACGTTGACCGGCTCGTGCTCTTGAGCGCCAGCATCGAACTGACCTTTCTTTGATTTTGCGGATGGCTCCAGTTTCGCGGATATCTTCCAGCAGTCTTTCGGCTGTGCTCCTGTCCAGATTCCGAAAAATAACGAGCTTATTCTCTAGAACCTCATCAGTGCATTGCTTTCCTTGAGCCAGTCCAAAACCTGTATGATGTCGGATTACTTTTGTTAACGTGATCTTTTTCAATCCCGGTTTCCATCCTCTGATTATGACCGTGCTCATGTGGCAATCTCGGTTATTGCTGAACTCATCGTCTCTTGGCCCTGCTTCTCGCGTCAACCTTATTCCAAGCATCCCACCCGCGGAGAGCTCTTGCGAAGTTCGAGGCTTCGCGAATGATGGAACAAGGGGCGCTACGCCGCCCGCCCCCTTGTAAATCCCCCGTGCTCGGGGGGAACGCAAAGCTCCGCCACTCTTGCGCTTTCCTCCTTTTTGCGACGGTTCTTGCCCATCCAGTAACTTGCCAGGGTGCGCGTTGCTCGTGACAGCCACTCCCGATCTTGTACGAATGCCATCACATCGACAGCGGCAAAATACTTTGGAGCGTTCGATGCTGGTTTTCCCAAAGGAACCAGCAGCTTCGCGGCGATAAGTGGCGCGATGTCATGCTCCTGGAACCCAAGCAGCGCCGCAGCTTCGCCAGTGGTCAGCCGGCCAGGAAGCCGCCGGCAGTTTAGCAACGCGAGCACGTCTGACAGCCCGTTGAGTCTCTTTGCCGTAAACATAGGAGAGCCTCAGTTATCTTCCGTGAAGAAGAATGCCTCCTCTTCGCCTGACCATCTGGGCGAGAGAATGCAATCGCCTTGGAAGCGGCGTTTCGACCACATGGCTTGCCGTTGTCTGTGAAACGGGTCGAACGTGCGGAAGTAGGCTTCCCAGGCCATCGGCAGCGCCGTTAAAAAGCTTCGCGTTAACGGCCGCTGTTTCCTCTCCGAGACAGTCTTCCCTTCCAATTCCTCCTGGGGGGACCGAACCCCCATCACTTCACGCAGGATACGCGAGAACGGCATGTCGCTGACAATGTCCTTGACCTTCGTTCGTTCGATCTGTCCAAACGCAGCCCATAACCTCGCCCCCTTCAAACACTTCGGGCGACGTTTCGAGAGATATTTGCACAGGTATTTTACAGCGTTCGCCACATCGAAAACAGGCTCGACGTGAATTCGTCCGAACCCGTACCGCTCGCTAATTGCCAGGATTCGCTGGATTCGGAATCGCTTGTTTGTCACAACATGAAAGTGGCACCCATGCTCATCGTGCAGTTCCAGAACTCTCACTCCGCGAAACCCGAGCTTGCGCCTCAGCAGGGTTAAGAATTGATTCCACAGCGCCGTTGCCATCGCCAGGGAATGCACATCGCGAAACGTGAATGTCCAGAAATAGAGCTTGGCCCCGTTCCGCTGCATTTTCCTGACGGTAAATTCAAAAGCTGATCGACTCTTCATGACTCGTGTCTGAATTGTTCTTAAGGAAACAAGATAAGCGCGGGGGCGCGGGTGGCGCTTGCGCGCCACCCATCGCCACCGCGCGGTTTCATATCTCCTGCTTGAACATTGTCAGGACCGTTGGCCTCGAAGTTCCTCGACCTCTGCCTTGTCGAGAACCGTCATGCCATCACGAGCGCACACGGCACGCCGAACACCGTTCTTCACTTCCAGCCTGCTCACTTGGACGAGGATCACGTCACCGCGCTTAAGTTTCATGCTTTGCGCGAACTCATCCGGCTTCGCTGACGAGTCAAGGAACACGGAGAGCATTACGGGCGAACCGTCTCCCAGCAGCTCCAGGTTCACCTTGTAAATGCCGAACTCGATGGGAGCGGCGTTCTTGTCGCTCTTGTCGAACCGTTTGGCGATCTCCGACTTTGCCCCGCGCACTTCAGCGACAAGCCCCGGCCCGGCCAGGAGCATTTGATTTATCCTTTTCATCTAAAACAGACCTTTCAAGTTGGACATCCGCACGGCTCTCCCGTGAGAACATCCGAATTTCAAATTTGCGCCGACGAAGACTCAAAGAGTAGTCGACGGAATGGCCGGTCGCTGGCCAGGCTTGCCACGAAGGGCAATTTTATAGGGAGCTGAGCCTCCCGGCGCTTTGGGCCTGAATTAGATGGCAGCTATTCGATTTGGCGGGTCGATGCCTCGCCGTTCCCTAGTGCTGCTTTTGTGTATGACGGCCTTCGAGCCTAGGCTATACCACAGAAGGAATACGTCAAGCGCAAAATGTAGCATTTGGCGTCTATCGCTCAAAACAGATTGGACTTTGCCCGCCGAAGAGAAGACAGTGCTTTCTATGGCCGAGACCAATAGCAGCGAGCCCAAACCGGAAGGGATTTCTGGTACGACGGCTAAGCGGGCCGCAACCAAGGCAAGAAGGCGCATTCCCGGCAGGCCGCTTAAAACCCCGCCGTGGACATTTCCGAAGAAGACTCTCGAGGAAGCCATCGAAATCGCGAAAGCCATCGAAACTCAGAACGCGGGGAATCCCATGAAGGCGGATATACTCGCTAAAGCAGTGGGATTCAGGATGGCCAATGATTGGCGCTTCCTGGATCTGTTACGGGCCGCCAATCAATATGGACTGGTTTCCGGCTCCGGCAGTACGGCGGTCGTTAGCATGGAGCAGATCGGGCAGGATGTGATCGCTCCCGGTTCGAGCGAACAACGTAAGATGGCGCTACGGAAAGCATTTCGCAATGTGGAGGACTTTCGAAAAGTTGAGGAATTCTACAAAGAGAAAAGACTTCCAGAAGATGAATTTTTCGAGAACACACTTGTTCGAGAGTTCAATATTCCGAGAGACCGCGTGAAACTCTTCATTGAAGTCTTTACCAGGAATTTGGGATTTTTGAGGGCATTTCGAGCCGACACTCCTTCGACCGAAGAAGGCCGAATCGATGCTACTACGGCAGTACAGGGTACTGTAAAACTGGTTTCACAAGGCGACTCCGCGCAGGGACGAACCTTTTTGGATACATGTTTCGTGATGATGCCTTTCGGACCATGGTTTGACATATACTACAGGGATATTTATGCCCCTGCAATTAGGGAAGCAGGGATGGAACCAATACGTGGAGATGAATTATTCTCAACGGGATCTGTTATCGAACAGATCTGGGAGCAGATCCAGAAGTCTACGATACTCCTGGCAGACCTTACCGGGAAGAATGCTAATGTTTTCTACGAACTTGGCTTATGTCACGCCGCCAGAAAGCCCGTGGTTTTTACATCTGGCCAGCTTGAGGACGTGCCATTCGATCTCAGGCATCTTCGAGTCGTCGTCTATGACGTTAAAGATCCTTTTTGGGGGAGCAAACTAAAGGATGGCTTGATTGCGTTCTTGAAGAACGCGAAGAACGACCCAGACAAATCGATACCGCAGCCGTTTCGTGATTTGCGGAAACAAGAACGAAACGATTCGATCCACGGGGAAAATCTTGGTCGAGTACCGGGCAAATCGGTCACCCACTCTCAATCTGAATCTGCCAGAAAAATTGCCAGCAACCGGCATTGAATGGACTGGTCTGAGTGGTGAGGGAGTTCGATTGAATTGTCTTGCTTACCTTCGTAGCGGCATCATAATCCCCTCATAACAAGTGAGATAATGGCCTGACCCCCGAAAAGTGGACATGACATAAGTGGAGTTCTGCTTCAAAAAGGAGCAGACATGAAAAAGAGCAGATTCAGCGAAGAAGCGATCATCGGGATATTGCGGGAGGCGGCTGGAGAGAGTTCGGTAAAAGTGGTATGCGCCAAGCACAACGTCAGCGAGGCGACCTACTACGGGTGGAGGAAGAAGTATGGAGGGATGGACGTGGATGAGGCGCGGCGGCTGCGAGCCTTGGAGGAAGAGAACGGGCGGCTCAAGCGGCTGGTGGCCGACCAGGCGGTGCAGATCCAGATCTTAAAAGAGGTGAACGCAAAAAAATGGTAAGCCCGTCGAGCCGGCGTCGGGCGGTGAAGAGTTGTGTGGAAGAAGGGATGGGCCGCGCCGCCCAAGCCTGCCGTGCTTTGGGACTGGCGCGCAGCAGCTATTACCGTTGCGGGAGAGAGGCCGGCGAAAGTCGGCGCCTGCGCCAGGAGATCGTTGATCTAAGCGGCAAGCACCCGCGGTACGGTTGCCGACGTATCACCGCGCTGCTGCGGCGCGAGGGCATGGAGATCAACGCCAAGCGAGTGCAGCGGGTGCGCCGCCAGGAAGCGCTGCAAGTGAGCAGGAAGCAGCGGCGGATGAAGCGGCTGGGCCTATCGACCGCCGAGCGCCAACAAGCGGGCCACATCAACGACGTGTGGAGCTGGGACTTCGTGGAAGACCAGACGGAGAACGGCAGTCGGTTCCGCATCCTGACCTTGCTCGACGAGCACACCC
>Ga0209579_10000110_pt1 | contig 145719 bp, 124 predicted proteins | sample Coa_R1_2_FD_187152 | JGI IMG/M metagenome (GOLD analysis project Ga0209579, IMG submission 187152) | Surface soil microbial communities from Centralia Pennsylvania, which are recovering from an underground coalmine fire - Coalmine... | ecosystem: Environmental > Terrestrial > Soil >... | reverse complement strand
CCCCCCCCGTTTTTGCTTAACTTATTCATTTCACAACCAGTTACTCACACGACCCAGAAAAGAAAGGACTTAAAGGACTACATCATCGATTTTGGCGGGTTTTTGACGGTTTTTTGGCCACCGATGTTTGCAATTTCGCGTTGTCAAAGACGGCGGTTGCGACGTCCTCCTCAGGAGGCGGACACAATTCATTCGGAGTCTCGCACTGATTGCGGTGCGGTGTCTGTGACGGCGGTACAGGCAGGTAGTGATGAAAACCAGTTCTCGGAATGTCCCTATATTCTTAGGCGTCATCGCATACCCAACAAGTCCTTCATTTCGCGCAGCCGCTTCTTGCTCTGGTGTTTGTCCAAACCATACTGGTAGAGCCAGAAATGTTCACGAGCGTCTCGATCTTTGAATTCGTCCCGCCATTTGCGCTTCAGAATCTCAATCACAGTTTTTCGGACGATGAACGTCGCGGCCTCTGCAAGAGTATCCAAACCCATCACATCCTGACCAAACGGGTGCGGAACTGGCCCGAAGTGAATGTCGGGAACCCTCTGTCCGTGCGCGGACGCATTGCGAACGCTGTAGATGAGAGGCACCATTTCGCCGAGCTTGTGAAGACTTTCGGGCAAGGAAAATAACAGGCGGGGATGTCTCCTTTTTCGTAGATCGGGCACCTGTACCCGTCAACCAGATTCTTGTTGCCAAATAAAGCGTAGATTCTGGCCATGGCAACGTCTTCGTTGTTTCCATAAAGAGCTTCGATGGCAGACCACCAAAGGATGTGCCGAGCTTTCCAATACGAGAGTGCATACGCCTCTCCATAGAGTTGTATCGCCATTCGCAAGGGCTCGTAGTCGTCCATCACTTTGCCGTCGTCATCCTTCTGATAAAGCTGAATAAATTCCGGCAGGACCGAAGTTAAGAGACTGATGTCCTGTTCTCTGACGGCGAACAACTTTTGAATCTCAGGCACATCGGCAGGCTCTCCTTGTGCGGTGAACCCGTGTGGATCAAATGTTCCATCAGCCCGGATCACTCCGGGAATGCGCCTAGCACGACTTTTTCTCGTCGGACGAATCAACGCCAAACATGTAGCAGCCGAGTCGATTAGCTCAGACGAATGTTTGTCGAGTTCGGTATCCCTTTCCTGTGGGGAAGAGTAGCGATGGACGATGGCGAAATCCACAGATTCCAAACCTTCAGCGGTGTCTTTGGAGACGAAACAATCCGTTTTCCAAAGCGAAAACGTAGTTGGAGTTATCAGGTGCGATACATTCTCGATCGTCAGATTTTCTGAAGGCAGAATTGCATAAGGTCCAGTGAGCGGCGGAGTCTCACTCCAGCCAACCGTATCGACATGAATTGGACCAATTTCGATCTTGTTGTAGGAACTCGGTGGCTTCTCATAGACGCTCCCGTCCGGCCAGGTGTTTAGAGTGGCAGGGTCAAGTTTCACGATCACGCTTTGATCCACGTCGCCATCCTTGAATGGCGGGATAGGCGGAGGGATAAGAATTACTGGACCGTAGTGAGTCATCCCGCCGACAGAATATGGCGCGTCTCTCTCGATGACATGCAGAGCTTTGTACGGCCCGCTATCCGGGTACCGAGGACTGGCGCTTGCCCATATCTTGATTCTCATGTCTTACGCCCTCTTCACAGAAACAGTCTTTCCGTTTCTGTCACCCGGAAATACTTGTACGCCGGATTGGATGTCACAAGATGGCTGGCACCAAGAGTATGCATCCGTGGTGCCCACTCGCCGAAAAGCGCGACGAGTGGGGCAACCCTTTTCGGGGTGGCGCAAGAAACTTAAATGCGAATTTGTGGGCCAGCCCCCTGTTCTTTTTCACCGCGCGACTTCGGCAGAATGAGTCTTCCGTTTGGCACCACCAGATGTCTGACGTTTTCTCGCAATCCTGACGCGGGCGTTAGCAGGGCTAGAAGCAGTGTTCTTAGAAGCGGAGGTTTTAGAAGAGCCGACAGCGGCGGCGAACGCGGCGGGATTCAGCGCAGTGAGCACGGCAGCGGGGTTCTTGTCGATGACAGTGAGCAAAGTGCGAGCCGGCGCTTCCGGGTTCCTCCGTCCGCCTTCCCAGTGCTTGATAGCGTCAAGGCTGAATCCGAACGTGTCAGAGAATCTGGCCTGTGTCATGCCAAGGCGATTTCGGATCGCTTTCACGTCAACTTCCTGGGGCACATGCGCCTTGAATCCTTCTTGCTTCCCAGCGAGGAAAGCCTCAACGTCGTTCAGGCCATCCATCATCTGCTCGAATTGTGTCTTCATGCTATCTCCCGTAGGTCTCGAAAATACTATCGGCCCGTTTCCTTAGCGTGTTGCGCTCTTCCATCGACAGATTTTCTTTTTCATTCTTCGGGAAAACCGCAATAAGAAAAACCGGAAGTCTCTGGTTGCGCCAGATATACACAACCCTGGCCCCACCGCTTTTTCCCATCCCTTTGCGAGCGACTCGGACCTTTCGAAACCCGCCTGTTCCACGGATCACGTCTCCGCACTCCGGGTCAGCCGCAACCAGTGCCACGACGCCTGCACGTTCCTCCTCGCTGAAGAGCTTGTTTGCAATCGCGAGGTAAGTAGGCGTCTCGACAACCGTCTGCACATCTTTCTTGTACTCCATTGGACACCAATAATCAAGTAGAATGTGTGCCATTGGACACCAAGGTTCAGGGAACGCTCTTGGGGGTGGCGCTGTTATGGAGCGCAGAGGCGGAAGCCCTCGGGAATGGCGTTTGTGGTGTCCCACCTTTGCGCCACGAACGCGCAAAGACGGGGCAGGATCGGTTGTGTGGTGCAAACGAAACCAATCGCTTCTCTTCTCTATTGCTTCCCCGGGGTGGGCCGCCTCCCGTAGATGATGAATCTAAATCATCGGGAGAATGCCTTGCGGCGGCGGTGCATTGGGAGGGGAACGCGGGGTCCTTCGACTGCGCGTTGCTCGCTTCGCTCACAACGCTTCGCTCAGGATGACAAACTTGGATTGGGTGGGGAGAGCCCTCGGGAATGGCGTTTGTGGTGTCCCACCTTTGCGCAACGAACGCGCAAAGATGGGACACCCGTTGTCGCGGTGGTGTGGGGGGGTGCAAATTACTCCATGTCAAACACCATCCACTGGAGACCGGTTGCCCGCTCCACTTGTAAGACGACTGGCTCATGCGGTTTGATTTGATGGAGGGCGGCGCGGAGCGAAACCAGTGAGTCGATTGGAGTCTGGTTGACGCTGTGGATTACGTCTCCGGTCTGGAGACCGTTCGCTGAACTTAGAAAACTCGCGACTCGCGCGACCACGATCACGCCAGAGGGGTTGCGCAGGTTGTCGAGGATCGGGCGCAGCTTGTCGTCGAGTGTGAGGCCAAGGATCCCTAGTTGCGAAACCAGATTGTCGCGCGGATTGGCCAGGTCGGGAAGGGCATCCATCGCGTCTTTCATTTCGAGCGCAACGATGTAGAGCGTCTTGTGTTCCGTGCCACGAAGAATTTCGAGCTTCAGCGATTCATCCAGAGGATGAAGGTATAGAGCAGAAGTGAATGCGGGCAGAGTGTTGATCGGGCGGCCGTCGGCGCGGAGTACGATGTCTCCGATTTTCAGGCCACCGGCGTCGGCGGGACCTCCGGGTGTGACGTCGTCGATGACGACTCCCCAGTTCTGCGCGAGGCCTAGTCCTTTGGCCAGACTTTCGGTGATGGTTTGCGCGCCGGCTTTGACCTCGATGCGATGCACGTGTCCATACTTGCGGAGGCTTTCGTAGACGAAGCGGACGATCCGCGCCGGGATGGCGAATCCGAGGCCCTCGCTGCCTCCGGCTTCAGAGAGGATGAAGGTGTTGAGGCCGATGACGTAGCCTTCGGTATCGACCAGCGGTCCACCGCTGTTGCCAGGATTGATGGGAGCATCGGTCTGGATGTAAACCATGGGACGGCTGGGATCGGCTTGCCGGGCAACGGCGCTGACGATGCCCATGGTCACGGAGTTCTCCAGGCCTTCGGGACTGCCCATGGCAAATACGAGTTCGCCCTGGTGCACTGCCCTGCGGCTGCCGAGCGACAGAGTAGGAAGGCCCGTCTGATCGATCTTGATTAGCGCCAGGTCCGTATCTTTGTGGAAACCGATGAGCCGAGCTTCGACGATCCGCTGTTTGCCTTCGGGGGCAATCTGCTCGGGATGATCGACAGAAGCCATGGCGAGCGCCACGTGGATGCGCTGAGCTCCCTCGACCACGTGGGCATTGGTCATGATGTATCCATCGGGATCGACGATGACTCCTGAGCCAATTGCGTTTTCACGCGTGACCAGCGCTGTCTGGCCACGCTCGCTGCCTTCCGCTGTTCCGTAGCGGTTGACGAGAATTTGAACCACGGCGGGAGAAATGCGGGCGGTGAGTTGCGTGATAGCGGAATTCAGTTGCTGGAGTACGAGCGGCGGTTCGGCGGGTCTCGCGGCGGCTGCCTTTTTCTCGGCCTCTGGCTTTGTGGGTTCTGCAGTGCTCGGGGCTGCTGGACTCGCCGCCGGTTGAGTCGCTGGCGATTGTTGGCCGAAGCTCAACGTCGAAAAGCACAACGCAAAGCACAGTGGGAAAAACATCAGATAGGCTCTTGAAATCCGTGCCTGAGTGCGGGTTGGGAAGAGCATTGCGATAACCCTCCGTTGAAAACTTCAAATCGCCAGATTTATTCCAGACTCAGTAGATCCAGACTTAGTAGATGAAGATTATGCCGGAACGGACGCGTGCTGGTGTATTCCGAGAGCCCTGATCGCGAATCGATCACCGGATCTCAAATGAACCGAAGCTTGGGCGCGGTTGGCAGGGCTCCGATCTCAGCGGCCAGACGATAGTAGAGTTCGAGGCCTTCGAGGCACGGCGGGTCGAGATAATAATGGATGTTGTGGGTCAGGTAGGCGCGAACCGTTTCGATACTAATGTCTATGCGCGGAGCCCACTCCTGCGCGATGGCTTCCAGATTCTTCGGCTCGAGGCCATGATCTCGTGACTTCTGAAAGGCTTCGACGATCGCCTTCGCGTCGCGCTGTGCCAGCTCCTGTTGGCGAACGGCCCAGAAGGCGAAGACGAATGATTTTCCGGTGTGGGCTTGCCAGACTTCGGCGAGGTCCATCGTCTGATGATGTGTGCGGTCGACTCGCAGAGCTGGGTCTCCGATGAGCAGGGCGGCATCGCAGGCGGCCAACATGGCGTCGAGATTGGGAACCATCGGCTTGTAGTCGCGCGCCCCGCCCAGCCATTTGGCAAACAGGATCTTGGTCAGCGCGACTGAGGTCATCGACGACGTGTCGAGGGCAATGGAGCGCACTTGCGACCAGGATGGATCGACTGTTTTCCGCGTGACTAAAAGGATAGAGCGTACCGCGCGCCGGGCAGCGATAGCCACGTCGGGAACTATGACGAGGTCTGGAATTGTCGCGTAGGCAGCGGCCGGGATGATGCCAACATCGGCCGTCCCAGCGCGCAAGGCTTCGGCGCACGCCGACGGGATGGTGTAGGAAATCTCGCTGTTAAGTTGGGAATTCGCATCTCCGTGCTCAAAATCCCACATGAGAGGCGCTGTATTCAGGTAGGAAATGGCCGAGATCTTTAACCGGCTCATCACTTTACGAATATACCAAATGGGTTGTGCGCGCCGTCCTTGACAGCGGCTGCGGGCGCGGCTAGGGTCGCGCCATTATGTCCACGCCTCAGCAAATCGCCGACGCGGCCACCGTTGCCGGCTCTAATCCAGCTTCACATCCCTCTTCGCAGCAAGGCACCTACTGGCTTGCGCTGTCGTTGACGGCGGGACTTGGGCCTGCGCGAATCAAGAAGTTGATCGAGCACTATGGCACGGCTGAGCGCGTGTTCCATGCGAGTCTGACCGAACTCGAAGCCAGCGGAATGCCCGCGGTTTCGGCGCAGTCGATCGCCACCGGGAAGTCATATGAACTTGCGCAGCAGGAATGCGCAAAAGCTATGGAGGCTGGCGCGCGCGTCATTGCGCTGAGCGATGCGGAGTATCCGCCGCGGTTGAAAGAGATTTATGACCCGCCCGTAGTCTTATTTGTTAAGGGAAGCGTAGAGGTGCTGGCGAAGCCGGGAATTGCTATGGTCGGAACGCGGCACCCAACGCCTTATGGCACGGGCATGGCGGAGCGGCTGTCGACTGACCTTTCGGCGCGTGGACTGGTGATCATCAGCGGACTCGCGCGGGGCGTTGATACGGCGTCGCATCGCGGAGCAGTTGCGGCAAAGGGCAAAACGGTTGCGGTGCTGGGCACGGGAATTGACGTGATGTATCCGAAGGAAAACACGCGGCTCGCCGAACAAATCGTGGCGCTCGGTGGGGCGCTGGTCACGGAGTTTCCAGTGGGAACCCCTCCGACTCCGCAGAATTTCCCTATACGCAACCGGATCATCAGCGGCATGTCTGCCGGCGTGCTGGTGGTGGAAGCGGCGGAGTACAGCGGGACGCGAATTACTTCGCGACTGGCACTGGAGCAGAATCGCGATGTCTATGCGGTTCCGGGGAATGTGACCAACAAAAATTCGTGGGGTCCGAACACCCTGATCAAGCAGGGAGCGAAGCTCGTGGCGACTTGGGAAGACGTGTGGGAAGAGCTGCCCAGTGACGTTCAAGAAATGCTTGGCGCGGGGCGGAATGAATCCGCTGAGCCAGAGACCGCATCTCTATTCCCGGAAGAAGCGACTGCGATCTCGCCTCACGAAAAAAAGATTCTGAAGCTGATCAAGCAGGACGAATCGACGCACATCGATCAACTGGTTGAATTGCTGGAGAACGAAATGTCGCCATCGGAGATTTTCGCGGCGCTTTTCGAGCTGGAGCTGAACGGGAAGATACGGCAGATGCCGGGGAAGAATTTTGTTAGGAGCTTCTAGGGGCGGTGTCAGCTATCAGCTCTCAGCTGTCAGCTTTCAGTAAAAGCGGAGGCGTTTTGTGCAGAGTTTTCGGAATCTTCGGGTTTGGGAAAAGTCTCACGAGTTGACGCTCGATATTTATTCGTCGAGCAAAGCTCTTCCGCGCGAAGAGATGTACGGTCTTACGAGTCAGATGAGGCGGTCGTCGGCCTCGATCGGAATGAATATCGCTGAGGGTTGTTGTCGAAAAGGTGACGCAGAGATGGGTCGATTTCTTCAAATGGCGATGGGGTCGGCAAGCGAACTCGAGTATCAACTTCTGCTGGCACATGATCTGCAATATTTGCAGAATCCGTCGTATGAACGTCTCACGGCACAGGTTGTAGAGGTGAAAAAGATGCTCTCGTCTCTCATGCAAAAAGTGAAGGGGTTAACTGACAGCTGAGAGCTGATAGCTGACAGCTAGCCGCAATTCGTGCTAGCTTCAATTCCATTACGATGAAACTGAGGAACCATTGTCCAAAGGTCTAGTCATTGTCGAATCGCCGGCCAAAGCGAAAACTATCCAAAAATATCTGGGTAAGGGATTTACGGTAGATGCTTCGTATGGGCATGTGAAAGATCTGCCCAAGAGCAGTCTCGGCGTCGATCTCGAGAACGATTTCGAGACGGAGTACGTCGTCATCCCCGGAAAAGAAAAAGTGCTGGCTAAATTAAAGAAGCTGGCTCTCTCGGCCGACCACATCTATCTCGCTCCCGATCCGGACCGCGAAGGCGAAGCCATCGCTGCGCACCTCGCCGACGAACTCGGCGAAGAGAACGGCAAGAAGAAGAGCAAGAAAGGCGCGAAAAAGCCGAAGACGGATGACATCGGCGATGACGCTCGCATACGGCGCGTCACGTTTAACGAAATCACGCAGCGCGCGGTCAAGGCCGCTTTCGAACATCCCCGGGACATCGATCGCAATCTAGTCGATGCCCAGCAAACTCGCCGCGTGCTCGACCGGCTGGTGGGCTATCAGGTCTCTCCGCTTTTGTGGGACAAGGTGCGGCGCGGGCTTTCTGCTGGACGCGTGCAGACGGTTGCGTTGCGATTGATCGTAGACCGCGAACGCGAAATCAAGGCCTTTGAGAAAAAGGAATATTGGACGATCGACGCTAATCTCTCTGCCGCCAAGCCTCCGGCATTCGATGCGCGGTTTTTGGGCAAAGGCGAGGAGAAGATCGAGGTCACAAACGCCGAGCAGGCGGAGCAGATTCGCGCAGAGCTTGAAAAGGCTGATTGGGTTGTCCGTTCGGCGGAAAAGAAAGAGCGCCGCCGCAATGCTACGCCTCCATTTACTACCAGCAAATTGCAACAGGACTCATCGCGCAAGCTACGCTTCAGCGTAAAGCGCACGATGATGATTGCCCAGCGCCTTTACGAAGGCGTCGAGATCGGCGACGAGGGACTGGTTGGCTTGATCACCTACATGCGTACCGATTCGACGCGAGTCGCGCCGGAGGCGATCACGGAGGTCCGCGAATATATCGGCAGCGAGTATGGCGCGCAGTATCTGCCCGAAAACCCCAACACATATAAGGAGAAGAAGGAAGCGCAGGCAGCGCACGAAGCGATTCGTCCGACGTCAGCGGCGCGGCATCCAGATCTGGTTAAGCAGTATCTCCAGGAAGATGAATTCAAAGTTTACAAGCTGATCTGGCAGCGCTTTGTCGCTTCGCAGATGAATCCGGCTGTCTTCGACCAGACTTCGGTCGACATCGATGCCAAGTCAGGCAATGACGTGTTCTGGTTCCGCGTGACGGGATCGGTGATGAAGTTCGACGGCTTTCTCAAGGTCTATGAGGAATCGAAAGATAATAAGGATGAAGAAGACGAGGAACTGAAGCACAAACTGCCGCCGCTCGAGGCGGGGCAGAAGCTGACGCTGAAGTCACTCTTGCCGGAGCAGCATTTCACCGAACCGCCTCCACGCTTCAACGAAGCGTCGCTTGTGAAAGAACTCGAAGAACGCGGTATTGGGCGGCCTTCGACCTACGCGACGATTCTGAGCACGATTCAGGAGCGGATGTACGCGCAGAAAATCGGCGGCAAGTTTGTGCCGACCGAGATTGGCCTCGTGGTCACGGATCTGCTGGTCGAAAATTTTAAGGACATTTTCGACTTCCAGTACACCGCGCGCCTCGAAGAAGAACTCGACGAGATTGAAGAAGGCAAGCAGACGGGGAACGACGCACTCACCGAGTTTTATAAGAAGTTCGCCAAGGATCTCAAATACGCCGAGAAGCACATGGAAAACATCAAGCGTATGGAGAAGCCGACGGATGAAAAGTGCGAACTCTGCGGCTCGCCGCTCGTCATCAAGTGGGGCAAGCACGGGTCGTTTTATGCGTGCAGCACCTACGACAAAGAGAATCCAGATACCTGCAAGTTCACGAAAGAGAATCCGATCAATCTTCCCGATCTCGATTCAGCGGACGTGCAGGAGACGGCGCAGGAGGAATATTGCGAGAACTGTGGCCGCGTGATGGTACTCAAGCGTGGACGCTTCGGGCAGTTCATGGCGTGCACGGGGTATCCCGATTGCAAGACGACGCGGAGGCTGGATCAGGGGAAGAAGGTGCCTGACATTCCTCTCGATGAGACCTGTCCGCTGTGCAAACGCAATCTGATTTTGCGGCATGGGCGGTTTGGCGAATTCACTTCGTGCAGCGGGTATCCCGAATGCAAGTATGTGAAGCAGAACTTTATTGGCGTGAAGTGCCCCGAGTGTAAAGACGGCGAGCTTGTCGAAAAGCGGGCGCGCAAAGGCAACACTTTTTACGGCTGCGGAAATTATCCGAAGTGCAAGTTCACGTCGGCGGCGAAGCCGATTGCCGAGAAATGCCCCGATTGTGGGCACGAATATCTCGTGGAACGAATCCGCAAGGACGGAACGGTGATCGCATGCCCTAATAAGGAGTGTGATTACGAACGGGAAGTCGCGGGTGCGGCTGCGGAACCTTCCAAGGCGTGATGCAACCGCCGTTCAAGAGCAATGCTTAAAGGTATACTTCAAGACGTACTGCAGCGAGGGAATACATGGCGAAGAAGGCAACTGCGCACGATGCTGAACTGATCCTGAAACTCTATGACCTCCGCCGCGAAGCGGAAATGCGGAAGGCGAGACACTGGTTCACGGCGGAATTCTGGCCGCAGACGGCTGAAGAATTTATGAAGGTTGTGAATTCTTTTCCCAGCCAGGAAAACACCTGGATCCGGCAGGTGGGCGGCTATTGGGATATGGCGGCGACGTTTGTGCTGCACGGCGCGCTGAATGAAGAGCTGTTTCTGACGCCCGGATGCAGCGGCGAGATGTTCTTTATTTTCGCGAAAATCCAGCCCTACCTTAAGGAGTTTCGTGAGGCGACCAATAATCCCAACGCTTTCTCACACATCGAGCAGGTTGCGACAAGATCGAAGACGGCACGTAAGCATTTGGAACGCGTGTCGAAAAATATCCAGGGCCGCCTCAAGGCAATGGCCAAGTCGGGGAAGAAGGGCTAACGGCGCAGCCGTTCGTTCTTTCCGGAGTCCGTTGCCCCATCTGCTATCCTAACCATGCTGTGCGGATGCTCTGGTGGTTTCTCATACTGGGAGTCAGTACCGCAGTGGTGGTGACGGTTGCGCTCGGGATCTATATGCAGGTCCGGCGGCAAATGAAGCGCGCAGCGGCCCACCGGGCGGAGCTCGACGGCCTCGATCACTCGGCGCCGCCTGAGGCCTGATCCGTTAGCCTCCGCGTTAAGGGAAAGCCTGAAAGGGAAACTTATGTCGACTGTGGCCAACCAAGTTGCAAACCCAGTTCTTGACCGCCGGGTTGAGTCGGCGAAGCAGGCGGCGATCGTAGTCGGTGCGAGCCTCTTTGTGGCTCTGTGCGCTCGGGTCTCGGTTCCGATCCCTGGCACTCCGGTCCCGCTGACGCTGTCAAACTTCGCGGTGCTGGCTGTGGGTCTGCTTCTAGGATCGCGCCGTGGTTTCGCCGCACTGGCGCTCTACCTCGCCGAAGGCGCCGCTGGGTTGCCCGTCTTCAGCATGGGCGGCGGAATGGCTCATCTGTTTGGCCTGACGGGTGGATATCTGTTGGCGTATCCGTTGGTGGCATTCGTCGCAGGGTACATATATGAGCGCAGTTCGCGTCGTTTCGTTTGGGCTGCGCTAGCTTCAGTGGTTGCCGAAGTCGTCCTCTTTGCGAGTGGTCTCGGTTGGCTTGCTATGTACACTCACTCTTTCTCTCTGGCGATCCGATTCGGCTTCACCTGGTTCGTCTTCGGCGAAATTATCAAGGTGCTGATGGCCGCGGGAGCGGCCACAAGTTGGAATCGGCGGCTGTCGGCCCACGAATAAATCGAGACATCTTTATTATTGAACAGGTTTTTATAGAACAGGATTACCGAATCTTATGAGTACCGTATCTGCTCCAGTCCGTGAAATCACCGTGGCGCACAGCCCGGATTCTGACGATGCATTCATGTTTTATGGTTTGGCCACGAACAAAGTTCGCGTACCGGGGCTGAAGTTCACGCATACACTTTGCGACATTGAGACGCTGAACCGGCAGGCGCAAGAAGGCGTTTACGACGTCACGGCGGTTTCGTTTCACGCTTATCCGTACATTCAGGATGACTATGCGCTGATGTCATGCGGCGGCAGCGTGGGCGACGGGTATGGGCCGATGCTGGTTTCGACTCGTCCTTTCACGGCCGACGATATCAAGGGCAAGAAGATTGCCGTTCCGGGCAAACTCACGACTGCTTACCTGGCGCTTGAACTCTTTGCGCCGGGAGTGGAAGTGGAGGTTGTGCCGTTCGATCAGATCATCCCGCAGATTCTGGAAGGCAAGCACGAAGCGGGGCTGATCATTCACGAGGGCCAGCTTACCTACGACAAATCTGGGCTGCATCGTGTCGTTGATCTCGGGCGCTGGTGGCAGAAGGTTACCGGGCTGCCGTTGCCGCTGGGTGGGAACGCGATCCGGCGCTCGCTGGGGCGCGAGACGATGGCGAGCGTTACGCAGGCGTTGCGTGAGAGCATCCAGTACGCGCTCGATCATCGTGAAGAAGCGCTCAGCTATGCCATGCAGTTTGCGCGCGACCTGGATACGCAGCTCGCCGATAAATTTGTTGGCATGTACGTCAACGAGCGCACGCTCGACTACGGCGACGACGGCCGGGAAGCGGTGAGGCGGCTGCTGGATATGGGCCACGCGGCGGGGATTATTCCGCAGACGCCGCGGGTGGAGTGGGTGTAGGGCAGTTCTCAGCTGTTAGCCATCAACAAACCAGTCATGGCTTCACAACCGTATCCGTTGCAGATCGATTGTGTTTGGATTGCGTCCGACCGAGTTGGGCACGTCGGGGCATTCGTTACGGCTGGTGTTGGACCCATTCCGTTTACGACTCTGAAACCGAACGCTGATCTTTCGGTAGGAGATGTCGAGGAGGCTATCCTCAAGTTGCCGAAAGTCTCTGGATATCGCCTCCTGGTCAACATTCCCAAGCTGGACTCTTTCATTGAAATGGTAGAGCGCGGAATATTTGTCTACGACTGGAGCGATGTACATCGAACAAAGGCGGAGTCGCTTCAAGCCTATGAGCCCTTGGTGGTGCCGCTGGATCCCATATCGCTTGATCGGTTGCCTGATCGCCTCAGAGCGTATGCTGCTGGTACGAAGTTTGAGACTGTTGCCTTTGCAGAAGGCCAGTTACTGAATGTAGAAGCGTACTTCGAAAGTTGTGCTGGCCGGTAGTCGACGTCGTGTCGCCCCGACCACCCCTTGGTCGCTGGTGCCGGAATTTATCGCACCCTCTCCTTAAACGCGTACACCGGATCAACGTCCACCGGCACATCCGACGCGGTTTGCAGCGATGATTTCAACTCCTCGGGCATCGTGCTGTACTTCTTGAACCAGTTTTCTACGCGCGAGCGATCACCGGTGGCTTCGATTTCCAACAACTCTTTCGCCAGGTTGGCGATGGCGGGTGATGTCTTCTCGTAGTCGATAACGTAGCGGCCACTGGCGTTGCGAGTGATTGCTCCGTGCTCGGAGAGGTAATTGAACTCCATCATGTCGGCCTGGCCGTGGGCTTCGGCTGTACCGAAGCGTACGGTGCGGAAGATTCCGGCTACGTATGACGCGTAATACTCCTGCAATTTTTCTTTGGGCAGCGCGTCGTGATCGATCAGCCACTTCAGCGCGAACATGCCGGTCACGTCGGCTTTCGCCTCTTCCAGGCCGCTGAAGGCGGGGCCGATGGCTTCGCGGATATCGACTTTGCCGGCGGCCGTGCGGGCGTAAGCTGGCCCGAGTCCGTGGCAGATCTCGTGCATTACGCCAAACTGAAGATAGCCTTCGCCGGTAACTTTCGCGGCTTGGTCCGGCTCCATTAATTTGCGGGCTACCGGCAGAACTACGTAGTTGACGCGCGCGTCCATGAAATTCTTGAAGAAAAGTTTCTTGCTGCCTTTTTGTTCGTGCACGCGCGGATCGTTGGGCAGATTGTCGGCTACGGCCTGATAGCCGTGGGTCAGGTCTCCGGCGCGAAACGGAGCGTCCATGACTTCCATGGGCGTTTCGAGGCCGTGTTTCGAAGGGCGGTCTTCGGCGGCGAGCGGGAGCGCATCCTGAATGTCGGGCACATATTTCTGGAACAGTTCCAACTTCTTGCTTTCACGCTCGTTGCGCACCAGGACGGCGGCTCCATAGGAGCCTTTCACGCCGAGCAGGGTGTCGAGGTAGCTTTCGTAGGGAGCGAAGATGATGTCGAATTTCGGATTCTTCAACTCAAGCCATGCCAGATCGCTCGGGAAATAATCGTCGCTTAGAAGGGCGTCGGCGCGCAGACTGAGAAATTTCGCGAAGGCTGGGTCGTCGCTAAGTTTGGCGGCGGCCCGGAGAGCTTTGGACGCAGGCTCCAGATAGGCGCGATAGGCGATGTGGTAGGGAACTGTTTCCAATTTTTGCTGGTGGTAGCGAACGATGGTGAACTGATCGTAGATCGCAGCTTTCTGATCGGGATGCTGTTTGATTTGGTCGTCAATCTGCGGCACGGTGAGATTCGGAGGATAGAAGCCTCGGCCGAGCGGCATCGGGTCTGTGCCGACGAAGGGTTTGTTTTGGTCAAGCTGATCGAAGCGGGAGGCGTTGATCCAAAGATAGCGTCGCAATTCCACGTCGCGCGGATTTTGGCTGGAGGCGAGCGACTGGTAGAGCGCCAGGCCTTCGGGATCGCTTTGACGCCAGTAGATGCTTTCGAGGTAGGTGCAGGCTTCCACGAGCTTGCGGACAAGTTGTTGCTCGCGTGCGCTTAAACCGGCTGTCCGGAAGGGCATTTGAACGCGGCGAAATTTCGCCAGGCGTTGGGCGAGGTCGGGTGCCACGATCAAGTTCGCTGGAGCACCACCTTTCGCGGCGGTGCCGGTCATCGTTTTCTTCTTTGTTGGTGGCGTCGTGGGCGTCGTCGTCGTTTGCGCTGCTCCAAGGATTGCCGTCAGGAGGAGGAAAACCAGAGTTTGAACCGCGAAGGGCGTTAAGAAAGGCCGAAGAGGCGCACAGAAAAACTTAACTGGAACGTGGTTCGCGTTGCCGATTTTCATATCGAACGAGTCTATCAAAATCGTGAATTTGGGCCGCGTTATCGTCGCGTTATCATGGATACATGTCGGGACAAAACGGAAGCCAGACTCTGCTCATCGATGCCGATGACACGCTTTGGGAAAACAATATTTACTTCGAACAGGCAATCGCGAAGTTCATCACGTTTCTCGATCATCGCGAACATACGCCGGAGCAGGTGCGGCTGATCCTGAATGACGTGGAACGCGATTCAATCGCGAAGCACGGCTATGGACTGAACAGCTTTACGACTTCGCTCGTGGAATGCTTCGAGAAGCTTTCGGTCGATCCGGTCACTCCGGAATTGCATGAGCGGGTCGTGAGTTTTACGCATCACATCGTCGACCATCCAATCGAGGTGCTCGCCGGTGTGCCTGAGACGTTGCAGTATCTTGGCTCGCGCCACCGACTGATCATGATGACCAAGGGAAATTCGAGGGAGCAAGCGGGGAAGGTTGAACGCTCGGGATTGAAGGAATATTTTTCGGCGATCGAGATCGTGGCTGAGAAGGATCTATCGACCTACCGCTCAGCGATCGCGAAGTACGCGCTGCCGCCGGAAACGACGTGGATGGTTGGGAACAGTCCGAAGTCAGATATCAATCCGGCGCTCTCGGCCGGTCTCAATGCAGTGTTTGTTCCCCATGGCAATACGTGGATATTGGAGCACGAGGAGTTGGCGAGCGCGCCGCCCAGGCAGAGATTACTGGTGGTAGAGAAGTTCGGCGATTTGAAGTCGCACTTCTAGGCTGGCTTCGAGCCCTCTTGACTGTCATTGAATATGACGGTCATTGAATGGTGAAGGTCATGGTGTTGGAATTTGCGCCGGCTGTGTGCACATAGACCTGAACCGCGCCTGCACTCATGATGTCCGCTGCCGTGATATTTGCTGTCACCTGCGTGGTTGTGTTGTAGGTCGTGGTGCGCGTCATCGTGCCCCAATAGACGATCGCGTCAGTGCCGAAACCTGTGCCATTGATGACGAGGGGAAACGCCGGTCCGCCGGCTGGAGTGGTGTCCGGCATCAATTGTGTGATTGCGGGCGTTCCACCGCCACCGCCGTTCATATAATTGTGGGAGCTGTAGCCACATCCGGCCGCTGTTAACGTGATCGCCAATAGCAATCCCAATCCGATACGCAACATGTTTGCCTCCGACATCTAGCTCGTATAGGAGGGAGCGTAACAACAGGGGTGAGAAGAGTTGTCATCGGGTCGTCACGGATTCGTAATTTGTGCGTGACGAATCTGTGACAGGGAAAGGGCAAAGCCCCGAGCGCGAGACGCGCTCGGGACAGCCGGTGGGACGCCCGCGGTTACTGAACTGTAACGTTCATCGCGGCGGATGGAATGCCGTTCGCGACCACCACCAATTGGCTCGCTCCGGTTTCCATTGTGGTGGGTACGTCGAAGTGAGTCGAAACCTTCGCCGATCCGGTGGCCACGCCCATGGTGCTGTGGTTGTGAGTTCGGGCGTAGAAAACATGGTGTGTCGCGTTGTTCGTGATTCGCACCAGCGGGTAATTCGTCGCGGTTTGTAGCTCGTCGCCGAATGCAGCGGCTTGCGACAGGCCATTAAACTGCGTGCCCGAGATCAAGTAGGTCAATCCGCGCGTCACTGTGGTCAGGTGCGTTGCGATGGTTGGTGCCCATGAACTCTGATAGGTTCCGGTCGACGTGTAGACCTGGGTTGGAGATCCTCCGACGAGAACTTCGCCTGTTGGCAACACCATTAAGCTGCCGTAGGCGAGTACCGGCCCGGCGGTAAGGTTGGTGCCGTCGAACTCATACGATCGGTTGGAGACGCCCTCGACGAGAACGTTACCATTCGTCAACAGAGCCGCGAAGGAGTCACCGGCATTGTCGCCGTTGGGGAAGATTGGGCCTACGCTCCAGATGCCGGTGTGCGTGTCGTAGACGGCAGTGTTGCCGGGGCCGTTTGCGCCCGAGTACGAGCCGGTCACGTATACGGTGCCATCGGGACGAAGGATTTGTGGACCGATTTCTCCGGGCGGGAAGTAGCAAAGACTTCCGTTTGGACCATACTCGATGCAGCCGAAGGGCGACGGGGAATGCAGGTCCACGATCGTGCTGCCGGCGCTTGTCCACGCCTTCACTTTTGCCGTGGCCGAATAGATCTCTGAGTTCGGAGCATTTTTCACGTCCGCGGTGAGAATGTCTCCGCCAGGCAGTAAGGTCCAGCCCTCTTCGGCGTCGAAGTCACTCTTGCCAGTTGAAGGAAGCTTGGACCAAGTCAACGTCTTCGGATTGAGCTGCCTCATGTCCGTGGTCAGTTTGTTGCCGACGACGAAATGGCCGTTCGGGAGCACGACCGATGGCGAGTCTCCGATGTAACTCCAGCCGGCGGGAGGCGGCAGGTTTGTCCAGGTGTTGGCGACGGGATCGTAGATTGCGCCGAGGTTGGTGAGAGTGAATTGGTTATTGTTGTATTCTCCGCCGGTGATCACCAGTCGACCGTCGGCCAGGACCGCGGAGGCGAAGTCGGATGGAACGTATCCGGCGGGAAGGCTCGCAAGTTTGGTCCAAGTCCCTTTGACATAACTGCCGGTGATATCGGGGGTGAGCTTGTACCAATCGGAAGAGGCGTTGCCCTGCGCCGTTACGGTGCCGTCGGTCAGCTGAAAAGTAATCTGGATTCCATTCGGCGGTTGATGCACGAGTGTGGTTAGGGTCTGGGCCTGCGAAACGAAGGAGCAGGCGAGCAGAAGCACAGTTAGAGTGAGAGGGAATTTCCTGGACAAAATGCACGACCTTTCTTGAAAGCGGCCACCGGCGGCGGCCGCAGAACTTCCTGCGGATTTGGAGAAACGGATCATAAACATGAACAGCTCGTTGCGACGAGGCAAGCGGGGGACGACCATCGTAGCAAACGGAGATGAGATTGGGTAGCGAAGAGAACGGCTGTGTAGTGCGGGTTTAGCGTGGCTCGAGCGCAAAAGTTTGCAGCATCTTCACAGGAGGATAAAGAGAAAATCGCGAACGACGTTGAGGGAGCGCAAAGGACGCGAAGGCTACCGTAGTCGACCAAATGGCAAGGCCGGAACCCGTTGTTCTGGTTCCGGCCTGCGCTTCTATCGGTTTTTGTTGCAGCTTGCCTTGCTTAGTTCGTTGGCGTGGCGGAGGGTTGCTCCGTTGGCGTCGCAGAGGCTGTGGTTGGCGCGGCCGCGGCGGCTGGTGCCGCGAAGCGTGCCAGGCGTGGATAGAACGGCGTGACTTCGAACGGCATTTTGTCGCGCGCCGAAGTGATGGCAACTGGCTGTGCCTTCACGATCTCGACCTTGTCATCCCAGGGATTCAGCTTGACGCGTCCGCCGAGGGGCAACGCGGCAATCTGGTCCAGTTTGTTCCAGTCGAGAGCGGGAGCCGAAGTGGCCAGGGCCGCCATGCGGGTTACGGTACCGTTGTCGGTGATGTTGTTGCCAAGGTGCGCCTGCAACAGGGCACCTAGCTGGGGGGCGCGCTGTTGAAGGGCTTTGATGAAGAGTCCGGCCGTCTCGAGTTTCTGGGCGTAGGGCGAAGCCTTCAGCATCTCGACCGCTTTCTTGTCGGCGGCCGCTTCCTCTTCAGGAATGTGTTTGAATCCGAGGTTTGCGTAAGTGCCTTCGTCAGAGAACAACATGCGATCGTTGAACGCATACTGGCTGCCGAGGTTGTGACCGAGAACGATGTGCGCCAGTTCGTGCGAGAGGACCATGGCCAGACTGCCTTCATCCGGCAGGACGTCGATCAGTCCGCGGCTCACGACGATTGTGTTGCCGACGCTAAAGGTTTCGAGTGGAGAGGTCGTCAGCACGCGCGTCCGAACCGGGCGCGGCAGATCGATATTGTTGGTGATTTCCAGGTTGTCGACCACGGTCTGTAGAATCTTGTCGACATCGCCTGCGGGCGCCAGAAGGCCAGCGCGTTCCAGACGTTCGACGACGTTGTCTTCCGCCTGTTGTTGCCATTCGCGCTCAGCGGCGAGCGGAGTCGCATCCTGTGCCGTCGGCGTGTCGTCTTTTACGCTATCGACGCGGATGTTGGTGAGTTCGTCGTTGGCCGTGCCCTGTTTCAGGTTATATCCCCACATACGGGTCTGGGCCTTGAAGGCGATCTTGTTTTTCGCGCCCGCGGTGAAGTCGCCTTCTTCGCTGTAAATGTAGGCTGGCACCCAATAGCCCGGGACCAGATTCAAGCGCCAGCTGTCCATGTGGAAGTAAAAGTTGTTCCGCGAGGGACGGGCGTAGGTTCCGTTGAGTCTGACGATGTTGAATTCCTGATCCTCAACCCAAATGCGGCCGAGAAAACGTCCGCGGCCAGCGTCTTTTTTTGGAGTCAGATCGAATACCAGGCAGCGCACGTCGCCGAGGAACTCGCGGCGGGCGTAGTGGAAATCATAGTGCTGACGATCAAAGTCGGTACGGTCGGCGAAGACCATCCACGAAAAACCGAGCGCCTGGTATTGAAACTTGAATTTATTGGTCAGGCCGCCGAGAAGGCGCTTCTCCATGCCTTCTTCTTTGTCCTTGCCGCCTTTACCCTTTTCGTCAAGGTAGTCGCTACGGTCGATGGTCTCGCTCAGATCCATGCGGCCGAGGAAATAGTGATCGTCCTGCGGAATGGGGCCGAGCTGGGGATCCTGCTGCAAGTTTTGCAGGTAGGTCTCCACGATCGGAGTGCGGGGCGACAGGAATTTGATGAGTTCTTTCTCACGCAAGATGACGCGGTCGACGACCTGATCCATGGTCGTTGGCGGCGCGAGATTAACCGGAGCCGCTTGCGGCTGGTTAGCTGGAGCCGCGGATTGCGTCACCGCAACTGGCTGTGAGTTCTGCGGCGCAGGCGCCGGTTGCTGAGCTGCTGCCGTGATGGTTACGGTCCCTGCCAGCAGAGCCAAAATGAATGCGTTTCCAGTGTTCATAACTCTCCGCATAACTCTCATCTCCAAAGTTTCAGTACGCCATTTGAAATACGACGTGGACTACTGCTGTCGAATCCGTCGGCTGGCCGTTGCGGACCGCCGGCTTGAAACGCATCTTGTTGGCGGCTGCGATGGCGTTCTCATCGAGCCCGTGGCCCAGACCGCGAACCACCCGATTGACGTGTAACGTTCCGTTGGCGAGGAACTGCACTTCGAGCAGGACTTCGCCTTCCAGTTTCAGATTTCTTGCTTCCTCGGTGTAAGCCGGGTTCGGCTTGAACGTGATCTCGACCGAGGTCGTCGTTGGAGCATCCACGCGCTGAACATGCGGGGTGTTTTGAGCAATTTCCTGTGAGCCGAAACCTGAAGTCTGGACGCCACGGCCGCTTCGCCGTCCGTCGCCATTTCCGCCGGTGGCTACACCATTGCCGAAATCGGCGCTGGCAACAGTTCCTTTAATCCCTTTGGCACCGCCCGATCCGTTGCCTTGTCCCGGACCTACGGGCATGTCGAACCCGCCCGCAACCGCGGCCACCAACTTACCGTTGGGCTTGCCGGTGTCGCTCGGCTTCAATCCATTGGGATCGCCGAAACCGCCGGTCTGCACCTTCTCGATCGGAGCGTTCACTGTTGGTTTTACGGAGCTTCCAGAAAAATCGCCGGTATGAATGAGCACCGGGCGCGCCGCGCTAACGGGCTTCAACACCGCGGGCGCGAGATTATTCATCACCACTTTTGGCGCCTCAACTTCTTGTGGCACTGGCTTTGGGGCGCGAACTTCTTTTGGCACGATCAGCTTGGGCGCTTGAAACACGGGCTCAGGCGGCGGCAGCAGTTTTGCGTGGACCGGCAAGGGCTTGGGCTTAGGCAGCGCCTCGGGTCTCAACGACGGGCGCGGTATCAGCTCCGTGACGTGATAATTTGTCGCTACCAGTACAGTGTCGGTGGTCAGAATGCCGATCACAATCAGCAGAATGATCAGGCCTGTCAGCAGGCCGTAGCTGGTTGCGAAAGTCCGCCAGTCCCATTTCCGTTCGGGCAGCAAGCCGAGTTGAAAACCGCGATCGTACGTTGGCATCCTATGACTCCAAACATGGGGGCCCGAAGCTGGGGAGAGCGCTCGGGGTTGGAGTCTTCACCTTATGGGAGAATGGACACTGGGTAAACGTGCCCCTTGCGCGTGTCCTTTGGTAACACCTGTGGATTACAAGGGGATTGGGCCTTGCCAGAGGCTACTCGGGCTGTGTCTTCCGTTTTCTAGCGAAATAGTAGAACACAGGGATGCCGGCGAGGATGGCCGCGCACCCTCCGGCGGAACTCTTGAGGTTAGCGGTGAAGGTGTAATAGAGAAGAACGGCTGAAACCAGTACAAAAGCCGCAGGAACCAGGGGATATCCCAAGACGCGGTAAGGCCGTTCGGCATTCGGCTCGCGGCGGCGGAAGACGAACAGGGTGCTGCCCGCGATCATGTAAAAGAGCCACTCCGCGAAAATTGCCAGGGAGAAGAACTGCCGGAAGCTGCCGCCGAGCAGCAGAAGAACGATGGCCAATGCGCACTGCACAATAATTGCCGTGGATGGCGTGTGGTAGCGGGGATGAACCGCGGCGAGGCTTTCAAAGAAATATCCATCGCGCGCGGTGGCGTAGGGGACGCGGGCTCCGCTCAGGATAGTGCCGTTCAAAGTGACAAGCATCGAAATCGCCATGCCGGCCGAGACGAGACTGGCGCCGGCGTGGCCCAGGACGAGCGCCACGGCATCCGACGCCGGGCGCTCCGAGGCCGCGACGGCCGCAGCTGGCAGAACATACTGCACGGCTGCGTTCACCAGAATATAAAGAGCGCCGACCGTGGCCACTCCCCAGATCAGCGCCAGCGGAATATTGCGCTGGGGATTTCGTATCTCGCCGGCGACCATGTTCAGGTCGTTCCAGCCGTCATAAGCCCATAGGGCGGCGACGAGCGCAGCGAAGAATCCAACCACGCCGCCTTTTGCTCCGGTGAATTCGGTGGCGAAATTCGACCAGGTTCCTCCGCGATAGGAAAAGCCGATCACCACGATTGCGAGGATGATCGCGACTTTGAGCAGAGTGAAGAAAAATTGGAATTCTCCGGCGCGGCGAACGCCGATGTAGTTGAGCCACGAGACCAGGATGGCGGCGCCGATCGCCATGAGCTGTCCGTAGGAGACTGCGGGGTGGAAAATGAAGGGCTGCGAGAAAGAAGAGAAGATGGGGAAGGTCTCCAGGATTCGCACTAACCCAGTGGTAATGGTCGCAATCGATGCGGGCTTGGCGATCAGAAACCACGTCCAGGAATAGAGGAATCCGGCGAGCGGGCCATAGGCATCGCGGACGTAAACATATTCGCCGCCGGCCTGAGGCTTCATGGCGCCGAGTTCGGCGTAGGTAAGCGCTCCGAAAAATGAGAGTAGGCCGCCGACCAGCCAAGCGAGGTAGACGATCCGCGCAGAGCCAACGGCTTGCATCATCTCGGTTGGCACCAGGAAAATGCCGCTACCGATGATGGTCCCGACGACGACGGCGCCAGCGTGGGAGAGTCCGAGGTCGCGCGCTAATTCAGGTCGAGGACGGTTGCCGGTGGCTTGCGGTTCCATATTCCTGTGTGTTCTTTAATACTGTCGATTCGTCGGAAAATGATTCTAACTGTAGATGTTGCGCGAGGTGCCAAGAGATGTGATCAATTTGATCGGACTTCTGATCGGGCTCCCCACACCCGGCTCGCCGTATAACCGATGGCAAAGGTCACGCACGTCCCGATCGCGACCCACCAGGTGAAGGCAACGTGAGTCGACCTCCACAGGTAAAGCTCGGTCGCGAAGCCGCAAATCATCCCCACGATCGCGCCGTTCTGATTGGCACGTTTCGTCAATACGCCCAGCAGAAACACACCGAGCAGCGCGCCATAGGCGATCGATGCAATCTGCAAGCCGACTTCGATCACGCGCCCAGCCCAGCGGAGCGCCAGCATAGCGAGCACAAATAAGGCGACTGCCCAGAGCACGGTTGCGATTCGCGCGAGACGCATCCGCTGTGTGTCGCTCGTCTTTATCTCGTTCGTGTCCGGACGAAAGCGAAAATAGAAATCCATCATCGAACTCGACGACAGGGAATTGAGCGCCGCGCTAAGGTTCGACATAGCCGCCGCCAGAATTGCCGCGATGAGCAGCCCCGAAATGCCGTGCGGCATGTGGCTGACGATAAATGTGGGATAGATTCGGTCCGCGCGGCCGAAAGTCCCGGCGGGCACCCGATAGTAAGCGAATAGCATCACGCCGACGATGAGAAACAACGCAAACTGGAAAAAAATTGTGACGCCGCTCGACAAAAGCGCCAGGACTGATTGCCGCTGATTGCGCGCGGCGAGCAGTCGCTGCACGATCAGCTGGTCGGTGCCGTGGCTCGCCGTGACAAAGAACGCTCCGCCGATTATGCCCGCCCAGATCGTGTAGGGCCTGGCGAGGCTAGCGAACGGAAGTTCGAATATCTGAAACTTGTGCGAAGCCGCAGCGATGGCGTGCGCCGAATCCCATCCGCCAGGGATCAAATGAAGGATCGTGTACAGCCCTACCAGCGTCCCGCCAATATAAATAAATGTCTGCACAACATCAGTCCAGATGACAGCCGCGAGGCCGCCCTCGAACGTATAGATCAGCGTCAGTAAAGTGATGATCGCGATCGAAGTGATCTGGCCTGTGCCTAGCGCAATCGAAACCACGATGGATACGGCATACACACGCACACCTTCCGCGGCTGCCCTCGTCAGCAGAAAAATCCCGGCCGTGACGCTGCGCAGCGTGGGACCAAAGCGCCGCTCAATTAACTGATAAGCCGTATAGAGGTCGCCGCGAAAATACTGCGGCAGCAGGACGAAGCTGATGATGACGCGCCCGACCATATAACCCATTGCCCACTGCAAGAACGTCAGGTTGGAATCGTAGGCTAAGCCTGGAATGCTGATGATCGTGAGGGTGCTGGTCTCGGCCGCGACGATTGACAACGAGATTGCCCACCAGGGAATGTTGCGGTCGGCGAGAAAATAGTCGCGCATGGTCCGCTGCCGCTTGCGAAAACGCAAGCCGAACAGGGTGATCCCCGCGAGGTAGGCCGCGATAATCAACAGGTCGATGTGATTTAAACCCATGCGATTCAATCCTCGGCGATTCCCTTTGTCTCAAGCAGCATCGGTTCGCTGCATTGTACAAGCATGTTCCGTGCGGCAATCCGGTCGCGCACCTGTGTTAGAACTAGCGCGATGGCCTACTATCTTGGAATCGACGCGGGCGGGACGAAAACGCGCTGCGTTCTGGCCGACGAAACCGTTGTGCTCGCCAAGGCCATGGCTGGCGGTAGCAATATTGTCCGCCTCGGCGAAAGGCAGGCGCGGGAGGCTCTGCAGACGGCGATCCGTCAGGTGTGCAGCGCAGCGGAAATTTCTCCCAGTCAAATTCGTGCCATTTGCATTGGCGCGGCGGGTGCTGCTCGGCCCGAAATGGCTGCCAAAATCCGCAGCATTATTAATGAACTAGTTGCGGGCGGTTCCACACGCGTCGAGGTGGTTGGCGACTCGGAGATCGCGCTGGAAGCGGCTTTTGGCGCAGGTCCCGGAGTGATTGCAATCGCCGGCACCGGCTCGATCGTTTATGGCCGTGACGCAAACGGTCGCACGGCGCGCGCCGGAGGATGGGGATTTGCAGTGTCCGATGAAGGTTCCGGCCACTGGATCGGTCGCAGTGCTGTTTCGGCCATTCTGTCTTCCCATGATCAAGGCCGCGAGACTGCGCTGACGGCGCTGGTTCTACGGTCTTGCAGGCTCGAAACGATCGACGAGTTGGTACAGTGGGCCAACTCGACTCCGCCGCCTGATTTTCCGCGTCTGTTCCCGATTGTGTTGCGGGCCGCGGCTGAGGGAGATATTGAGGGAGATACGGTTGCGCGCGATTTGCTGGCCGATGCAGGAGCCCGTTTAGCCGCGCTCGCCGTCATCGTCGAGCGCCGTCTCATGAGTGGGACGGAGGCTGGATTGCCGATTGCGATGACGGGAAGTGTCTTTCGCCAGTCTCGCGAGGTGCGGGAAGCTTTCTACAATGTATTGCGCGAGAGCTTTCCAGAAATTGTTGTGCTTCAAGACCCTGTCGACCCCGTCGAAGGGGCGATTGCACGGGCTCGACGAAAATAGTGACGGAGATTGCCGGACCCACATAAGCTTCTTATGGACGACAAGATTCACGGCAGCGAGATTCAGGAAAAGGGCGATCAGGAAAAAGATGGTTCTCCTTCTTTATTGGAAACGGGATTTGCAATCGACGAATCGAATACTCCCGCGCCGCCCGATCTCCTACGGTCAGCGTCTGATCCTGCCCTTACAGAGGATTTAGCGCTTGCTCTGCTCAAGCGCGCCGATCTGCATCCGGATGTGATCCAGCAACTTGCCAAGAACGTCAACGCTCTGAAGTCTCGCAAGGTAAAGGTTGCGCTGGTCGGCCATCCTCATACTCCGCGTCATGTGTCGGTACCGATGGCACGGCAGTTCTACACGTTCGATCTGATGAAGATTGCGCTATTGCCCGCCGTTCCGGCAGATGTGAAGGTTGCGCTCGACGACGCGCTGATCGCGCGCCTCAAGGCCGTAACGTTAGGCGAGCGTCTGACGCTCGCGCGCCGCGCCTCGGGCCGAGTTGCTGCCGCGCTTCTGCTGGATGCTCGGAGCGGAGACGGCAAAACTTCGGCGGGCGATGGACGAATCAAAACCGCTGCGAGCGTGGAGCGAGAGAATCGAGTGATGCTGACCGCTCTCGAAAACTCGCGGTTGACGGAAGCGCAAGTGATCAGCGCAGTACTTCGCCCCGAAGCGAGCGCGGCACTGGTCGACGCGGTTGCGCATCATGCGAAATGGTCTCGCCGCAGAGAGATTCGCGCGGCGCTCCTGCGCACGGAACATCTTTCGCTCGGGTGCGCGTTGGAATTCGGCGGCGAAATTCCGGGCCACTTGCTGCGCGAGATTCTCGGCAGCTCGCGCCTCCCCGACAAGATCAAAGGCCAGCTTCTGCATGAAAAATAAAGTGACTCCCGTGATACTTTAGCGTCGATGTGGAATCGCCGCCTCTGCGGCTTGGACGTTTCGATGAAAAAAACCTGGTTCGTCATTCTTGTAATTTGCGTTGGCTTGCTTGCCGTTGCAAAACCAGAATCTCCCACGGGCACCGATCTGCTTTTTAAGCTGGAGGCCGAATTTGCCGCCGATGTGGCGTTGCATGGGCACGCCGCCTTTATCACTCATTTTGCGGAGGATGGCGTCGAGGTTGTCGACGGCGGAGGTTTCGACTCCAGAGAAGTGATGAGCAAGCAACCGCCATGGCCGGAGGGTACATCGCTCACGTGGAAACCGGTCAAGGCCGATATGGCTGCCTCGGGCGATCTCGGGTACACCTATGGCAATTATGTCTTCACGTCCAAAAACAAAGAAGGCAAGCTGGTCACGAGTTATGGCAAGTACACCTCAATCTGGAAGAAGCAGAAGGATGGTCAGTGGAAAGTGGTCGTGGACGTGGGAAATTCCAGTCCTGATCCGACTGCGGGGAAGTGACAGAGAGAAAGGGCAATGCCACATGAGCTTTTCAGGTTCCGGAAGTCGAGCTTTGGACAAATAACTTAGTGAGTCACTCTATTCCGGTATGCCGAACCCTCGAAGCAGGTCTGCGAAGCGGAGGTCGGAGCGCAGCGGATCCCAAAGAGCCTCGACCTTTATGTAGGCAAGTCGGTTGTGCCTCTCGTCGCTGGCTTTCGCAAGCCATGCGAAAGCCTGATCAGCTTCTTCCAGACCCGCATAGAGAAGGGCGAAGCAAAGGGCAGGTACAAAACCGCTTTTTGAAGTCGTTTCCAGCTCCGCGACAATTTCCATCGCCTGGCTGCCTGCCCCCGATCGAGCGTGAGCATACCCCAGTAGAGCGAGCGTCCAACTGGACCGTCGAGTAGCTGCCACACTCTTTTCGAATTCGACCACCGCATCCTCATGCTTCCCGGTTACGGAATACACCTGACCCAGCACTTCGTAGGCGGGCTGGTAGGTGGGATCGAGTTCCAGCGTCTGCTGACACTGCTCCACCGCCTGATCGAAAAATCTGGCAAGGTAGAGTTGTACGGCTGACACGTGGCTTACCGCTGCGGAAGCGGGATCAAGTTCGAGAGCTAGCTTTGCCACTGAGATGGATTCTTCCGACCGACCCTGCGAACTTAGATAGAGCGGATAGAAGGAATGGCCCATGACATACGCGGGATTCAAATCCCTGGCGCGCTCGAAATGCTCGTCCGCGGTGGGCCAATTCCGGTCGTAAGTGAACGAGGCGTAGGCCAGAGAAACGTGCGGTTCCGCGCGCTTTGGGTCGAGTTCCAGAGCCTTGGTTGCAGCCGCCTTGGCTTTCGGCATGACCGCGTGCGGCGGCAGCACATTCCGAAACGACATCAGGTTATAGGCGTCAGCCAAGCCGGCGTAGGCAACCGCGTAGCCGGGGTCTTTCCCGATAGCCCGCTGGAAATATTCGATAGCCTTCTGCAATCCGTCCGCACTGCGTTTGTTCCAGTGGAAACGACCCTTGAGATAAAGCTGGTAGGCCTCCAGGTCTTTGGTCTCGGACCGCACGAGCGTCTCCGTCTTTTCGGGGCCGAGTGTGACTTTCAATCGGTCTGCAATCGTCCTGGCAATTTCATCCTGGACCGCGAAAATGTCCTGCAATTCACGGTCATAACGCTCAGACCAAATGTGGTATCCGTCGGCAGCATTGATGAGTTGAGCGACAATGCGGACGCGGTCTCCCGACTTGCGCACGCTGCCCTCAATCAACGTCCGGGCGTTTAAAGTTGCGCCCACCGTGCGCAGATCAACCTGCTTGCCTTTGAACGAGAACGCGGAAGTCCGCGCGACGACTCGCAGATTCCGGATCTGCGCTAAGGCATTGATGATCTCTTCGGTAATGCCATCGGCAAAAAATTCACCGTCTTGGTCGGAACTTAGATTTGCGAACGGCAATACCGCAACTGTGACCGGCTCGGTGGAGATTAGCGCGAACCCTGAGCTCTCAACTTGTGGGACGAAGCGATACCCTTGCCCCGGCACGGTGGCGATGTAGCGATTCTCTCCACGGTTTTCGCCTAAAACGCGGCGCAATGTGGAGATGTTCTGATTGAGATTGTTCTCTTCCACCGCCGTATCCGGCCATACTTCGCGCATAAGGTCATCTTTGGAAATGACTTCTCCTTTGCGCTGCACCAGTAGCAACAGCGTGTCGAACGCCTTGGGGGTCAGGCGCACCGGCTTCCCCTGCCGAAAAAGCAAGCGCTTGTCGACTTCTACGCGAAAGTCTTCGAATTCATAGCTGCGAGTTCGTGCTTGGCTCATCGTCCGCGCCCGGCTCTCATAATTTCTCAGAATATTTCACGGCGATTCTAAGGACTTTTATGTAGGCCGGGGAACAGGATAGCGCACGTGGCCGGATGAGTACATCGCGCCACAAAATTCAAGAATTAGGGAGCGAAACATATGCGGTCAAACACTTGGATTGCAAGCATGTTGCTGGCGGCGGCTTCCATCGTACTGCCTGCTTTTGGTCAGTCGACGGCACACCCAGAATCGAAAGCCAAACTGGTGGGAACCTGGCAGGTCACGGTCACGCAGGTGGATTGCCAGAGCGGCACTCAGCTGGGGCCTCCATTTACCTCGCTGCTGACGTTCGCTCAGGGCGGCACGATGAACGAGGATACGGAGAACCCCGGTTTTGGACGTGGACAAAGAGGCGGCGGACAGGGAACGTGGAGCGACACTGGCCAGTCAACCTATGCGGCCAGGAGCGTTGCCCTCATTAAATACACCACGCTGCCAAACCAGAAAACGCACAACCCAGGGTTTGAAGCGGGCAAGCAGACCATCAGCCAGAACATCACCTTCAACGATCAATCCGGGGAGTGGAGCAGCACAGCGTCCGTCACATTTGCCGACGCGAGCGGCACCGTCTATCGCCAGGGATGCGCCGTCGCGGCCGGAACGCCGTTTTAAAGAAATGAGCGGCCGCCAGTCCGCTCGCGGGAACCGTGCGACGACGCGGTTCCCGTGTGCGGCCATATCTCGAACGCATCAGTAAATTCGCCAACCTGCGCATTTGGAGGACCCTATGAAACGCGCCTCGATGTTCTACTCGTTAGCTCTGCTTATGACCGCTATCTTGTCGCTTCCTGCCCTTGGGCAGATAACCCCGAGCGATGACGCCTACACCCTCACCAGTTCGCCCACTAAGAATTTCGGTACGGCAAACACTTTGGAGGTCGAGAGCTCTGGGGCGACCACCTTCATCCGCTTCGATCTCTCCGGAATCCCTTCCTCCGTCAACGGTTCGATGGTCGCGAAGGGGACGCTCAAAATCTTTGTCGGAACCGTTACGACTCCCGGCTCCTTCAACATCGATCTCGTCACTAGTTCCTGGGCCGAGAAGACAATCACTGCCAACAGTGAACCCACCCTCGGCAGTGCCGTCGCCAGCGCCATCCCGGTAACCACCGCCGACAAAGATCAGTACATCCTCGTCGATGTAACTGCCGCCGTGGTGGATTGGTTGAACGGCACGGCAAACGACGGACTCGCGATCGTTCCCGACGGCGCGGTGTCGTTCACACTGAACAGCAAAGAGACAACGACGACCAGTCATCCGGCGGAGCTCGACATTGTTTTGACTGGGCCGCAAGGACCTCCCGGATCGATCAGCGGTGTGACCGCGGGACCGGGACTGACTGGCGGGGGAACAAAAGGCAACGTAACGCTCAGCATGTTGACCAGCTGTTCCAAGAGTCAGCTACTGCAATGGAGCGGGAGCACGTGGGCGTGCAGCAATGCGGGTACGGGCACCGTCTCGGGCGTGACTGCGGGAACGGATTTGACCGGCGGCGGCACCGGCGGCAGTATCACATTGAATGTGGATACGACCAAGATCCCACAACTATCGTCGTCGAACACATTCACTGCTTTTCAGTCCATCACCGGCAACAGCAGCAATAACATTCTCAACGTCACGCAGAATGCCACGAGTGGCCCAGGCTTCGGCGTGGTCGGCACCTCCTTTAACAACAATCGCGGGCAGGCCGCGGTCCTCGGGCAGGAGATGGCGACCTCAAGCGCTGGCGTTTTCGGCGTCGAGGGCTTCATTGGCAGTCTGAATGGCGCCGGCGTCTACGGACAGGACAGCAATCCCCAAAGCTCGGTGGGAAATGCCACGGCCGTGTCCGCCGGCGTTTGGGGCGACTCCGGAGGCGGCACGACCGGAGTTCTCGGCACATCCACGAATTTCAGCAGCGTAGTGGGTCTCAATAGCAGCAGCGCGTCGGCTGCGATTTTCGCCGAGAATCAGAACACGAGCTCCTCAGTACTTGCTCCCGGAATTTTCGGCATTAGTTTTGCGCCGAAAGGAATAGCCGTGGTGGGCTCGGGTCCGGTTCACAGCAACAATTTCATCAACAATGCCGGGTTTAATCCTGCCGGAGTGGTCGGCGACTCGGCGGCGACCGGCGGTATCGGCGTGTGGGGTTCGACCGACAGCGGAACCAGCGTGTACGGCTCGACGAACACCGGCACGGGAGTGTACGGCCTGTCCAATAGCGGAAGCGGCGTCGTCGGGTCCTCCACAAGTCAAGCGGGAGTCGTCGGCACTTCGTCCGGCAGTGGAAATGCCGGCGTTTATGGACTTACCAACAACACGAACGGTGCCGACCCCGCTGCCGCCGTCTGGGGCGACGACCCCACGACGGGCGGGGGAAACTACGGAGTTTATGGTTACTCGCAAGCGGGAATCGGTGTTTACGGCGTCTCTGAATCCTCCAGTGTCTTTGTCCAAGCCGGCAGGTTTGACGCTCCCAACGGAGCTTATCCCTTCGCGGCTGTTGGCCCGTCGGGCAACTGCTTTGTCCAATCCAATGGCGATTTGGTCTGCACTGGCAGCAAGTCGGCGGCGGTTCCCCTTCCCGATAGCCGCTGGGTACGGCTCTATGCCGTCGAGTCGCCGGAAAATTGGTTCGAAGATTTCGGATCCGGCACTCTTTCAAATGGGAGTGCGTCTGTCGCGCTCGACCCGACCTTCCGGGACACGGTTACCTCGTCTCAGGACTACCACGTGTTCCTGACGCCGCGGGGGGAATGCGAAGGCCTGTACATCGCGAGCACAAATGCTTCGGGTTTCGAGGTCCGCGAACTTCATCACGGGAAGTCAAACATTGCCTTCGACTATCGCATTGTGGTGCGGCGAAAGGGGTATGAAAACATCCGGATGGAAGACGTAACCGAAGTGCAAAACCACCTGGCCGCCAAGAAGGAGATATTGCGGCAGCCCCATCACAAGCCGGCGATCGTTGAACCCGCCAGCAGCCAGACCAGGGCGGAGGTGGAGCTCCCGGTCCCGGTGCGTCCCAATCAGTCGGCGCATCCGAGCAAGCTGCCAACGGTGCTTCCGGTTCAACCGCCGCCCTCGACCACAAAACGATAAGAGCGTCGGAAGGACAGCGCCGAGGGGACTCGCGAAATAGGCAACTCATCAAACCATTTGCGGGAACCGCGTAACACGGTTCCCGCATTTGCCGGAGGTTATCGGGGCTTTCGAGCTGCTTATGTTAGACCTTATGGGCAATGCCCCGTCGCAGTTCTAGAGTTGTCCTACTGAGTTGTTCTACTGAAGTTGGGTGAGGCCGGCGCAGGTATCGTGGTCTGGGATTGCGGCGCCGCTCGGATCGTAGTGAATGACTCCATCTTCAACGGAGCAGAAGCTGCGGTTACCGCTGCCCGGGATGGGCATGGCCGTAGCAAAGTATTGGCTGACGGGCGCGGTGCCGATGCCGGTGGCGGTGAAGTTGTATCCACTCTTGGTGCCGGAGGCGAGAAGCGTGTCGATGAGGCAAGAGCTGGTCGGGTCCGGAGGAGCGCAGCTGACGCCACCGAGCGCAGTCAGAGTCGGAGAGAACCCAAGATCGGCGTAGTTGCTGTAGTAAGTGATCTCGGCGGTGTTGATGGTGCGCAACGATCCAACCGCGGAAGCTTCATTGGCGGCGACACGCGCCTGGAGCAGGTTCGGGATCGCGATGGCGGCAACGATCAGGATGATCGCAACGACGATCAATAACTCGATGAGCGAAAAGCCTTGCTGATTCCGTTTGCTGTTTTTCATAGCGAGTCTCCTCTGGTTACCTAAGTTACTTTCTGTCTTACCTGGTTCGGTTCACTTGTCGGTGAGGGGATCGCCCGATGCATTCCTAAAATGCAACCTCGAGTCCAAATTGATTGCACATACTAATCAATCGCTTGCGGAGGCCTGCCTGTAAGCCATGTGAAAAGAGTTGCGCATGGACTGTGGGAGCTGGGGAAAAGCTCAGGAGCGGTTGAAGGACCGACGTGGTTACCTTTGGTGTGTAAGCCATTGGGGAACAGGTGCTTGGCCGGATGCGACCGATCGCGCGTCGGTCTCTGAAATTGAACATATTGTTTGTACCTGTGTCACATCACCGCCACGCGTACTCTGCTAAACATAACTAGATCCCCGGAATCCCCTCCGATTCCAAGTCGTTCGACGCAAGGGGATTGGTATGTGTGGTGGTAGTAAGTCATTTCTGGTTGTCTTCTTCCTTCTTATAACGACTGGAGTCTGGGCTCAGGATGCGTCCACGGGTGCGTTGCGTGGCCTGGTACTCGACGCTCAGGGCGCAGTGGTCACGGATGCGGACATCGTCGCCATTCGGGTAGAGACAGGCATCCGCTATCACTCGGCAACGGACTCGGAAGGACGGTTCAGGTTGGACTTGCTGCCTCCGGGGCAGTATTCGGCGCGGGCGGAGGCGGAAGGAATGTCGCCGCAGATCTCTCCAACGATTCGTGTGGAGGTTGGGGCGGAGTCGCTGGTGACGTTCAAGCTGAAAGTGGCTGGTCCAAAGGAAACCATCACGGTGTCAGATGCGCCGCGGATTGTTGAGGCGAATCCGAGTTCGGTGTCGGTGCTGATCGACGACCGCGCAATCAAGGATCTGCCTCTGAACGGGCGGAGATTCACGGACTTGTTACTTCTGGCGCCGGGCGTGACGCAGGATCCACGGGGGCTGACGTCGGGGTCAAATGGCGATTTTTCGTATGGGGGGATTCGTGGGTACAACAATAGTTTTCTGGTCGACGGTGCGGACAACAACAATGGGTTCTATGCGCAGGCGATGGGACGGTATCGCGCACCCTATCAGTTTTCCGACGAAGTGATACAGGAGTTCCGCGTGCAGTCGAGCGGGTACGGGGCGGAGTCAGGGCGGGCTGGCGGTGCGGTCGTAAACGTCGTGACTAAGTCGGGTACGAACCAGTGGCACGGCAGCGGTTTTTATTTCCTGCGCGATAGTGCGTTGGGCGGAGCAGCGCCGGCTTTCCTCGGTTTCAATCCTGACGATCAGCAACATCAATTCGGAGCCACGGTCGGGGGCCCGATTCAGCGGAACAAGACGTTCGTATTCGCAGGTTACGATCAGCACATTTTCCATGTCCCGGCGGTGGTGCAGTTCGAGAACGGTGCGACCGTCGTCGTGCCGCAGTTGGGGACGAATCTGGCTCCGGGAGACTACGAGATCTGCGATCCGGCGATCGGAGGAATGGCTTGCGACCAGAGTCTGGTGTTGGCCTCCGCGGCGCAGCTCTCGCAACAAGGCGGGACGTTTCCCGCGAAAATGTTGGGAGATGCGGGATTCCTGAAACTGGATCGAGTGTTGACCAGTCGCGAGCATCTTTCGGCGCGGTTGAGTACGTCCCGTTATTACGGAGCGAATAATGTTTTCCTGGATCCGGGCAGCCCGATCACGAATACCTCGATCGGCGCCAATGGGGAAGAGATGGTTAATACCGAGAGTGCGTCGCTCAGCCTGACGAGCGCCCTCTCGCCGAAACTGACGAGTCATTTGCGATTGCAGTTTTCACGCGATCTGGAACGGTCGTTTCCAAATTCCACGGGAGTGCGGGCGAGAATCTACAGTTGGATCGACAGCCTTGGGCAATCGTCTATCCTGCCGCGGCAGACCCGTGAACACCGGCTGGCCCTGGCTGAGACTCTGAGCGTGAGTCATGGGAGAAACGAATGGAAGTTCGGCGGCGACGGGATGATGACGTGGGACTACAACTATTTCCCGTCGCTATTTGGCGGAGAGTATCTTTACGACGACATCTCGGTCGATCCCTTTACGTTTGTGCCGCAGCATCAAGGGTTAGTGTTGACGCCTCTTCGGGCGTGGGCGCACGACGTGCCGCGATACTATCTCCAGAATTTCGGGAATCCCGTGTCGCATCCGGACAGCAACGATGTCGCCGGGTTTGTTCAGGACACGGCACGCGTGACGCCGCATTTTACTCTGAGTATGGGGATACGCTATGACGTGCAGACATTTGCCAAGACGGGGTTCGTGACTAATCCGCTGTGGCCGGCGACGGGGCGGATGCCGCAACGGGAAAAGAACTTTGCGCCGCGCGTCGGTATCGGATACGCGCTTGGCAACGACCGTCCTTTGATGGTGCGGGCGGGATTTGGAATTTTCTACACGCGGATTCCACAGATTTATGAATCGGCGGTGATGAACGATAACGGGGTGAATAACAGTTTTCTGTTTCTCGACAACTCGAATTTCTACCAGTCGCAGGTCTTTCCGTCGTATCCAAATGCGGCTGTGAATTGTCCGCGGGGTCCTATCTCGTGCACGCTGCCTGATTCGTGGAAGCAATATGCGACGAATGAAGTCTCGGCCTTTTCGCCGGAATTCAAGACTCCGCGGGTGCAGCAGGGAAGTCTGAGCCTGGAGAGGGAACTGGCGGACGGATTCACCGGGACGTTGTCCTACTTATACGTGCATGGCGTGGATATGATTCGCGCGCGAGACGTAAATCTGCCGCCGCCGACTTACTACAGCTATCCCGTCTTTGACCCGACTGGCTACAACTTTCAAAATCAGCTCTACAGCGTGGCATCGTTTTCGACGTGGCAGACGAGTTACAGCATCAGTTGTCCATTTCCACCGTGTATCAACCCGCTCCAACGCCCGATCTCGCAACTTGGGGCTATCGATCAATTTGAGAGCGCGGCGTCGAGCGTGTATCACGGAGCCACGGTTTCATTGCACAAGCGGATGGCTGGGGGATTGTATTTCCGGTTGGCTTATACCTGGGCACATGCGGTCGATACCGGGCAGGACGCGCTGGTGGCGGGATCACCGCCGACTGTCCAGAACTCATACTCAACCAAGAGTGAGAAAGGGCCGAGTGTCACAGACCAAAGGCACCGTCTCAGCATTTCTGCGATCGAAGAGCCGCATCCGTTTGAAAAGGGCGCGCTCGGGACGATTTTCAATCACTGGAAGATATCGGGAATCATGGCGTACGGCAGCGGGCGCCCTGTGAACGCAACGGTGTCCGGTGATCCGAATCAGGATGGGAATACCAGCAACGATCGTTTGCCGAAGTATGGACGCAATGGTTTACTCGGCCCGGACTATGCCAGCATGGACCTGCGCCTCGGGAGAAAGGTGAATTTTGGGCCGCATTATCACCTTGAATTGAACGCGGAGTCGTTTAATCTTTTCAACCGCGACAATAAAAGATATGGGCTTATGGACAATGGTTTTTACAATTCGGCAGGGCAGTTCGTGAAGTACACGCAGCAAGCCGGAGCGGCATACTATCCGGCTTATTATCAGCAATCTGCAAGTTTCATGAAATTGACAAATTCCTTTGCTCCTCGGCAAATGCAGCTGTCCATGCGGTTGAATTTCTAATAGAAGAATGCAGATTCTTTCACAATCCACTTGACTTCGGGGTACATTGCTTGCCATAACTAACAGGTCTAGTTAAGACGGGTTGGGGGGTGTAGTCCGTTGGCGGAAGTTCGACTTCAAGAGGGTGAATCCCTCGAAAACGCGCTGCGACGGTTCAAGCGGAAGGTACAGACTGAGGACATTATTAAAGAAGTAAAGCGTCACTCGTTTTACCTGAAGCCCGGCGAGCGAAAGCGAGTAAAAGAAGCGTTGGCTCGAAAGCGCAGCCGCAAGAAAGCGCGTAAGGAACAGGACTAAGGTTTTAGAACCAGTTTTTTAGAACCCAAGACGGGCCGTTCGCCGGAAAAATAAATGGACGGGCGGCCCGTTTCTGCAGCAAAACTTGTTTCACTCTTTCCCGGCAGTTGTTGTGATTTTCAATCAGTAACCACGCGGTGCACACTGCGTGGCGGGCCGAATCCAGGGTTAAGCATGAGGGGGATGTAAATCTCCTGCACACGTTGTGAGCCGGATCCTTCCCTATTCGGGTCTCCCGTGTTGAGCAGGGACGCGGAATGGGAGCGCCTTCTCAATGGAATACCAGGACAAGATTTTGAAGTGTATGGACTGTGGCACGGATTTCGTGTTCACGGCGGGTGAACAGCTTTTCTTCCACGATAAGCAGTTCAAGAACGAACCAAAACGCTGCAAGAACTGCAAGGGCAAGCGGGTGGCCGTGTTAGGAGCCACTTCGCACGCACCGTCGCGCGGGCATTCGTACGCAAAGACGGAAACGCGAACGAACTGCTCGCAGTGCGGGAAAGAGACCACGGTACCGTTCCGGCCGACGCAAGGGCGTCCGGTTCTGTGCCGCGAGTGCTTCCAGCACGGGCGGCAGGTCGCGAGCGCCTGATTTTCCGCAATTGCTGAAGATAAAGACAAGGTAGAGCTGGCCAACGGGATTACTAACCTGCTTGGCGCTTGGTTTCCTGCGCCTTGGAAGCTGAGGTCTTGGTTTGCAGTTGCTTGTCGGCGTGACTCTTGTCGGCGTGACTGATGAGCAAGGCTTCCACCTGGCGCACCAAGTCAGCGATACCGAGAGGCTTGATCAGAAGCGACGCGGAGTTTTCTCCCGCCCAGTCTTCCCCGTCGCGGGGCTTCGTGCCCCATCCGTCGTCACTCGGAGGGCTGCTCGGAGGAAACGCCGTGAGCAGTGCGGTTGCTGGCGCGTAGCTCTTACGCCGCGCCGCGCGGATCACTTCCAGGCCGGCCTCATCTGTTTCCATGCGCAAATCGCTGATTACCATGTGGTAAACACCCGCGTCGATCCGGGCAAACGCTTCGGCGGAACTTCCTGCGGTTTCTACTTCGAACCCGTTGATTTCAAGAACAGCTTTGAGAGTCAGAAGGACGGCGAGATCGTCGTCGACGAGAAGAATACGGCGTTTCATCGTGCACCTCTGTGGGGAGTGGAGATGCAGTGCACCGCGGAATGAGCCCGCAAAAACGAAGTGATCGCGGAGTTCAGCCACGGCTTCCAGTCGTTTAGTATAGGAGCGTGGCTCGTTTCTACATAGAGAATTTTGGCTGCCGTGCGACGCAGGCCGATGGGGCGGCGCTGGAGCGTCAGTTCGTGGAGCGCGGGTTGCAGCGCGCCGCGACGTCACAGGAAGCCGAAATCGTGGTGCTCAATACCTGCACCGTGACCGAGGGTGCCGACAAGGACGCGCGCGCGTCGATACGGCGACTACAGCGCATAAATCCGGATTGCCGGATTCTGGTTACGGGTTGTTACGCGCAACGCGCGCCAGAAGAGTTGGCCGCACTGCCCGGTGTGACATGGGTGGTGGGGAATTCGCATAAGCATCGCGCAGCTGAGATTGCGACTCTTTCTTCTGTTGTCCCGTCTGCTCCGTCGTCCTCCACGTCGGGTTTTGTGCCATTACAGCAACTCTCGGGGGAGCCCAACATTGTTGTGGGTGACATTTTCGCGCACACTGAACTTCTGGCCGCTCCGGTATTTGAGGCCGCTAACGAGCGCACGCGCCCCAATCTGAAAGTGCAGGATGGATGTGACAACCGCTGCTCGTTCTGCGTGATTCCGTATGTGCGGGGAAAGAGTCGTTCGCTGCCGATGGAGCGCGTCATTCAGGAAGTGCGGACGCTCGTCGAAGCGGGCTACCGCGAAGTGGTGATTTCAGGGATCAATTTGGGGCGGTGGGGAAGAGACCTGGACGGCAGCTCTCAGCTCTCATCTGTCAGCTCTCGGTTAAATCCAGCGACCGGCAGCCGTCGGCTCGAAGCTCTGGTTCTTGCCATTCTCCAGGAAACTTCTCTTGAGAAATTGCGCATCAGTTCGGTCGAACCCATGGATTGGAGCGATGAACTCATTGAGCTGATGGCGTCGTCCCCACGTATTGCCAAGCACGCGCATGTACCGCTGCAGTCTGGGAGTGACGCTGTGTTGCGGCGCATGCATCGCAAGTATCGTCCATGGCATTATCGGGAAAAAATTTTGAAGATTCGGCGGGCCATGCCGACGGCTGCGATCGGTGCCGATGTGATGGTGGGATTTCCGGGCGAAACGGGAGCGGAATTTGAAGAGACGCGGAGGGTGATTGAAGAGCTGCCGTTTACTTATCTGCACGTGTTTACTTATTCGCCGCGGCCTGGAACTCCAGCGGCGGCCGAGTCACGGCAGGTTCCAGTTGCCATCGCCCGGGAACGCAATCGCATACTGCGAGAGCTCGCGTCCAAAAAGAAAGCGGCGTTCATGCAGTGTCTCGTTGGGACTGCGGTCGAGGCGATCACGCTACAGTCCGTCGGCGGGGGATTCACCGAGGCGCTCACCGATAATTATCTGAAAATGAAAATTTTGGGGCGGCACGAAGCAAATCAGTGGATGAAACTCAGAGTCGAAAGTGTGCCCGGCGAAATGTTGGCCGGAAGTCCGACCGCGATGCAGACGGTGAATCCATAGTGACTCAGGAGTGCACCGACGGTAACAAACGCATTGACCGCTAACCCTTTACGGCTTAGGATTAGTTAATTCAAGAAATGCGGGAGTGATCTGAAGCCATGTCACAGTCGGCGTTTCGATCTGTCGTTTGTTGCATGCTCTTAATCCTGTTTCCGGCACAGATGATGCTGGCGGGAGAGCAGGCGTCCGCCATGTTGTATACGAACGGCTCAGCTTGGCTAAACGGGAGCGAGGTGCCGAAATCGGCAGCCGTGTTCTCCGGCGATCTGTTGCAGACGCGGACCGATTCGACGGCTAGTATTCAGTCGAATGGTTCGAATGTGATGGTGCTTGCCGATTCGCTGGTGAAATTCGAAGGACCCGCGGTCGAACTGCAGCACGGCTCGGTCCGTGTCACAACTTCCCGCGGAATGGAAACTCGCGCTGGCGATGTAACCATAAAGCCGGCGGGCGCCTCCTGGACCGAATTTCAAGTGACAGACCGCGATGGCCGGGTGCAGATTGCAGCCAACAAGGGCGACGTGACTGTTCAGGACGACAAGGGAACGACCACAACAGTCACCCAAGGGCAAGAGACCACGCGCGACGACACGGCGAGTCCGGAAAAGAAAAAGAAAAAGCGTCGCAAAGGAGACGGGGCTGCGCCAGCGGCTGGCGGTGGAATCATGAGTTCAGCTCCGGTCGTCTATGGCGGTTTGGCGGCCGCAGGAGTAGTTGGTGGGATCTGGGTGTGGATACAGCACGAGCCACCTGTGAGTCCCTCTTGCCCGACGCAGTGTCCATAAGTTTCTTACGAGCAAATGCCAACGAGCGTTTGCCGATGAGTTCTGGGGTGGGCGACTGAATTCATGTCGCGCTACGTTTCCTACCGAGATTTCGACTGGGTCCTGATGGGCTTTGTGCTGGCGATCTGCACGCTTGGCGTGCTGCAGATCCACAGCGCGACTGAGCACACCAAATTTGCCGGTGCCCACATCAAGCAGGTCTACTGGATTCTCGCCGGTGTGGGAGCGATGTTTCTCGTCAGCCTCCTCAACTACCAGGCCCTCCTTGAACAAATCCACTGGATGTATGTCGTCGCACTGGCGTCGCTGATTGCCGTGCGTATTTTTGGGCAAAAATATCTCGGTGCGCGACGCTGGATCAAGATGCCGTGGAATATCCACTTTCAGCCGTCGGAGTGGGTGAAGCTGATCCTGATTCTGGCAGTCGCCAAATATTTTGCGGACTTACAGGAGCGGGAACTGTCGTGGTCGGATTTTCTTAAGGCGGGAGCGATTGTTGTGTTCCCGATGATTATGGTCCTGGCGCAACCGGATTTGGGAACCGCTTTGACCTACTTGCCAGTTGCGATCATGGGGTTGTTTCTCGGCGGCCTCCGCTGGAAACAGGCGCTGATCGTGTTGATGGTCGCCGGATTGCTGGTTCCGGTGGCCTGGATGAAAGTTTTGAAGTCGTATCAGAAGGAACGGTTGACGAGCTTTATCAGTCCGGATGCGGATCGACAGGGCTCCGGATATCAGGTGAACCAGTCGCTGATCGCGGTGGGGTCGGGCGGAATCTTTGGCAGCAGCCAGGGATCGCAGACACACCTGGCGTTTCTTCCCGTGCCGCAGACTGACTTCATCTTTGCGGCTTTCGCCGAGGAGCATGGGTTTATAGGTGCTCTCGGGGTACTGCTGTTATACTTCATAGTGCTGATGCGTTTGACCCAAAATGCACAAACGGCGCCCGACCGCGCCGGCGCATTTCTGGTGATGGGTGTGGTGGCTGTGCTTAGCTTTCACATTCTGGTCAACGTGGGCATGGTGGTCGGCTTTATGCCGGTCACCGGAATACCTCTGCCGCTCATGAGTTACGGTGGGTCTTCCGTTCTTTTCATGTTTTTGGCGCTGGGGATGGTAATGAACGTCAGGATGCGCCGCTTCGTGAACTAAGACGGTTTGGTGGAAGTTAGGGACGCGCCCTTCTCGACTGGTTTTACCGACAATGGGTTCGCCAGAGACGAGAACGGCGTCGCGTAACAAGATCAAGTAAGGAAGCAAGATTACGAAGGCCCTCGCGAAAAAGGAGGGCAGAATGCCGGCAGAAGTCGAAAAGCCGGACAGGATTGAAGCCAGTCAGGCGGGGAACGGCCCCCTCAGCGCGAGCGCGAGGGAGTGGCCACAAAACCTGACAACAGGCTCAAAGCGATCAGTGCAGACAAGCACCAACAATTCACTGCAGTGTAGGTCCCGGGCAGAACTCCGGGACCGCGCCTGCTCCCACCCGGAGCAGCGCTGAACGCTATCGATCCGTTGGTCCGCCTTGCGCTTCTGGTCCGGTGAAGAACAACCGGAGTAGAAATGAACAAGGAATTATTTGTAACGACCACGCCCCACGAAACCAAAGTGGGGATCACTGAAGACGATCAACTCGCCGAGATTTACCTCGAAAGAGAAAACGAATACACCTTAGCCGGCTCGATCTATAAAGGCCGAGTGACACGCGTGCTGCCTGGCATGCAGTCGGCATTTGTCGACATTGGACTCGAACGCGACGCCTTCCTGTACGTTTCCGATTTCATGGATCTCGAACAGCAGGATGAAGACCTGGACGAAGCCATTCCGGCGAATCGTCCGGCAGAGTCGCGTCCGCGCAACGGGCTGGAGGCTGGTGTTCCAGCGGATAGCAATGGACAGCTTGCCGGGACGGAGAGTGAAGGGGAAGAGACGTCTGCGACATCTTCCGACGCCTCGGGCAATACTGTTGGTAACACTGCCGGTGGTTCGCGCGACTTTCGCGGACGGCGACGCCGCCGTGGTCGACGTGGCGAGCGTCCAGAGCGGAGCGAGGGTCGTCCAGAAACTCGAACTGAGGTTCGAACCGAAACTCGAACCGAAGCTCCGAGCGAAATTCAGAGTGAGACCAGAATCCAGCCTCGAAGTGGAAGTGAAGGAAGAGGCGAAGCGAGGACCGACCACCGCCATGACCGCTTCAATCGCGGCGACCGCGGACGAGGTGGGTCGGATTCACGATTCCAGCGCTCAGCTCCGCCTGCGGTGCGCGCGACCGGGGACTACGATTACGGCCCGCCGCCGGGATATCAGCCGATCATTCTTCCGGGCGAGTCGATTTCGAAGTATCAGCGACAGGGCCAACCGGCGTTTTCGCATGTCGAACCTGCGGCGGAACAGCCAACTCCAGAACCAACTTCAACAACGCCGCCATCCGCGGCGATCACTTCGAGCTTTCCCGAGGACGAACCGATCTTTGCTACTGAGGTCGCCGAGCCGCTTCACGAACAGCATGAACACGAATCGCATGCGCATATCGACGAGCCGGTTTACGAAGAAGACGTGCGCAGGTCTGCTTCAACCTCTGCGCCGGAAGTAGCGGAATTCAGGCACGAGACGCAGTTTGTTTCCGAGAGCTACTCGGTTCCAGACGCGACAGGACATGAGACGGAGTTTGTGGAGTCGTCGCACTCCGAGCACGAACACGATGTTATCCACGCGCACGGCGCCGTCGAGGAGCAGGAGATTGAGGAAGAAGAGGCCGACTTGACGTCGTACGGGGAAGAGCCGGGCGACGACGAAGGCTTCGAGGAATTGGAAGAAGAGACACGAGCCGCGGGGGAGTTGCCGGAGTCGGCGGTGGAGCAGATCGCTCCGGTGCTAGCGGCTGGCGAGGAGGCGGTGGCGAACGGAGAAGCCGTTCCCGAAGCCGTGCTCGAAGCCGAGGAGCGTGAGGCGGAAGAATTAGAACTCGAAGAGGCGCAGGCTGAGGCCGAGGCGCTGCTCGACGCAGAGGCGATTGGAGACGGTACGGTTGACGCTAGCGCGGAAGTGCGCGGTCCAGCGCCTGAAGCGAGGTTGCTGCAGCGGACGCAGCGTCGTGGACCGGAACGTGGCGGCGATCGCGGATCGGATCGAGGCCGCGGACGGCGCGGTGGACGGCGATTCCGCAGTCGCGAGAATCAGGTTGTCCCGCAGATCAGCGAATTGCTCAAAGAGGGGCAGGAGATTCTGATCCAGATTGCCAAGGAGCCGATCGCGAAAAAGGGCGCGCGCATCACCAGTCACATCGCGCTACCCGGACGCTTCCTGGTCTTCATGCCGACGGTGAACCACACCGGTGTATCGCGCAAGATCGCCTCCGAAGAAGAGCGGCTGCGCTTGAAGCGGATCATCCAGAGTGAGCGCGAGAACGGAGGCGGCGGTTTCATCGTGCGTACCGCGGCCGCGGGCGCATCGGACGATGAGCTGCGGGCTGATATTCGCTTCCTCAAGAATCTGTGGAGCGAGATCAAATCGCGTTCGGACGACAGTAAGTCTCCGGCGCTGATCTATCACGACTTGAACGTGGTCGAACGCGTCTTGCGCGACCAGGTCAGTTCGGATTTCTCTGCGATATGGGTTGATACTGAACAGGAATACGAGCGCATTCTGCGATTTGCTAATCGATTCCAGCCCGGATTGGTGAAGCGCGTGAAGCTCTACACCAAGGAGACCCCGCTCTACGATCAGTTTGGACTGAACGAAGAGATCAACAAAGCGCTGAAGTCGAAGGTCTGGCTCAAGAGCGGCGGATACATCGTCATCAACCAAACCGAGGCGCTGGTTGCGATCGACGTGAATACGGGCAAGTACGTCGGTAAGACGGCTCGTCTGGAAGACACGATTGTGAAGACGAACGTCGATGCCATTAAGGAAATCGTGCGCCAGGTGCGGTTGCGCGACCTGGGCGGCATCATCATCATCGACTTCATTGACATGGATGAGCGCCGCAACCGCCAAAAGGTGATGCAGGCGCTGGAAGAGGCACTGCGCCTCGACCGCGCGCCATCGAAGGTCCTGCAGTTCAATGATTTCGGTCTCGTGGCCATTACGCGCAAGCGCGTCAAGCAGTCGTTGGAGCGGACGATCGGATCGCCGTGTCCTTATTGCCAGGCTACCGGCTTCGTGAAGGCGGTCAACACCGTCTGCAACGAGGTCTATGTCGAGATGCGCAAGATATCGTCGCATCTGGAGCATAGTGACGTGATGTTGCGTGTGAATCCTGAAGTCGCGAAAGCGCTCAAGGCAAATAACGCGAAGCTGCTGAACGAGATGGAGGAATTGACCAAGAAGACCATCATCGTGAAGTCGGATCCGGCGCTGCATCAGGAGCAGTTCGATATTCACTAAACAGATAGTTTAGGAACGCGGAATAGGCTCTTGGCGAGGGATGGGCATTAGCGGCCCATCCCTCACTGTTTTTGGGCGAGCTTTCGCGGAGAACAAAATGGCATTATCGATGGTATAATACCATTATGAATGCCAAGCTAAGCATCGACCGGGCGGGACGTTTGGTTCTTCCCAAGCCGGTCCGTGAACAGTTACAGCTGGAGCCTGGAGAAACACTCGAGTTGGAGTCGTTTGAGGACCACGTAGTTCTGCGCCCGGTTCGAGCCAATGGATCGATGTACAAGAAACAAGGTGTGTGGGTTTTTCGGGCAAAAACTCCCTTGAAGGCGTCCGTTGTTCGTGACACTATCCGACGCGTGCGCCGGGACCGCGAGGAATCAGTGTTGGGCCGTAAGCCGTGAAAACATTCCTCGACACATCGGTCTTGGTTGCTGCGTGCATTGAGAGTCACGAACATCACGAACGAAGCCATTCGCTTTTTGCTGGTGCAACCCCGAAAACTGTCTCCTGCGCCGCCCATAGCCTCGCCGAACTATACGCAACGTTAACTCGTTTGCCCGGAGAGCTGCGACTGAATGCGGATCAGGCTCTGTTGTTTCTCGAGTCAGTCGAGGAACATCTTGATATCGTATCTCTCGATGCGCGGGAGTATCGAGAGGCGATTCGAGCGGCTGCAAACGCCGGCATCACTGGCGGAACTATCTACGACTCTCTCATCGGTTCGTGTGCGATGAAGGCAAGGGCATCCACAATCTATACGTGGGACACTAGCGATTTTCGAAGATTGGGCCGGGAAATCGCTGAAAAAGTGCGAACTCCGTGATTACGACGCGGCGATGAGCTTTGCAGCTTCTGCGGTGCGTTCCCGCAGTTTTTCGAGTGAACTGCGCAGCGGTTCGCTGCTGGCTTGCGACTCGGCCTGTTCGCCGATAGTTATGGCGAAGGCATCGACAGCTTCTGCCAGGCGCCCGCCCATTTCGACCAAAAGGACCAGGGAGTCGGCGTGGAGCTTCCATACGGAACGCGAATTTCGCGTGCGCTTGAGTTCTTCGATTTCAGTGGTGATACGCGCGGTCACTGCGACCATGCGGAGAAGCATGCGGGCAGCGTCGGCGCGCGGCCCCGGCTGTTCAAGATAATCCGCTGTGTAGGCTTCGACCTCGGCGGGACTCAGCATCAGGTTGAAAAAGCGCATGGGCACGATCTGACGGAACTTGGGGTCGGCCACGCGCACGAAAACACGAATCGACTCCTCCACCCGCCGCAGCTTCGCTTCCTCAACCGATAGTGCCTGTGGCGTGATGGCCGCGGGCGAGTATTTGGGCACAAGCGCTGGAGCCGCCGCCGTGCCTCCATTCCCGGAGGAATGAGCGGCCGAGGCGTTGGCCGCCGGCGCCGAGTCTGAATGGGTGCGTCGTATCGGTGGACGGCGCTCCAGTTCTCTTTTCAGGCGCGATACGCGGCGAAATTTTTCGAGGGCTGCGCTGTAGTCGACTTTCAGCAGCGCGCCCTCGTTGAGAGCTGCAACATGCTCGACGGTGACTTCGACGCCGTCGACTGTGCTTAAGATGCTGCCGCCTAGTTCTTCGAGGCGATTGGCAAAGTCTTTAATCTCTTGTGTCGCGGCGGCAAACAGCGTGTGAAAACGATCGCCGAACGCCGCATTGTAAGGCGCCAGAGTCGCCAGCACTCCAGGATGGTAGATGGATTCTCCGAGCGACGATTTCAGATCGCGCACACGCGGAATAATGCCCGAATCCATCAGCGCACTGAAGTCCTGGAAGCGATTCGCCTGGTCGAGCAAGGGTCCGAATTCACGCAGTAATTGCACGTGAGATTCGGGCAACACGGGCACGTCAGACTCGGACAGAATTTCCAGCAGCGCGATTTCAAACGGTGACAACGGAATCGAGCCATCGAGACCATAGCCGCGCTGTTCCCACTGGCCGGCGACCCGGGGGTGACGGAATAAGAAGGTTGCGACCAGATCGGTCTTGTCGCGATTCGAGCCGGAATCGTCGCGATGGCGCGCAAAAAATCGCAACAGCGCCTCGGCAACCTCGGGATCGAGGTCCGATTGCACTCCGATTCGCAGCATGGCGGGCGTGATCGCCATGTCGAGAAGCCGTATCCAACGCTGCATTTGATCGAGCGTGGAGCGGACGTCTTCGACGTGGCTGATAACGTCAGGAGCGAGTTCAGCGGGCGCAGGTAACTCGCCGCCAAGCTGTTCGCTCAGCAGACGTTGGTAAAAGCCCTGCACGGTCGCCAGCAGTGCCAGCTCCCATTTGGGATCCTCAACCAAAATCAGCTCCTTCGAGTTCGCACAGTAGTGATGCCAAAATGGTGACCGTCCTTTTAGTAAAACCGAAAGGGAACAGCAAAGCAATGCGTTAGGTGGTTACGGAAGTTACGGAAGTGACTGCACTCTTCCCCTTCCCAAAACAGCGGCGGGAGATACGGGAAAGCCCCGTATTTACTGGAGAAATTGCGAGTCTTCGCAGGGCTAGCCGCAAGGTTATTGGAAGACTACCGTCTTGTTGCCATATAGCAAAACGCGGTTTTCGACGTGCCAGCGAACGGCGCGTGACAGAACGACCTTTTCCAGGTCGCGGCCTTTTTGAATCAGATTGTCGATCGTGTCGCGATGATGGATGCGGACGACATCCTGCTCGATGATGGGGCCATCGTCGAGTACCTGGGTAACATAGTGCGCGGTTGCGCCAATCAGTTTGACTCCGCGCTTAAACGCCTGGTGGTAGGGCTTGGACCCGACGAAGGCTGGCAGGAAAGAATGGTGAATATTGATCAGGTGCTCAGCACCCCAGCTCGCGATGAACTCGCCGGACAGAACCTGCATGTAGCGCGCCAGCACGATGAGACTGCAGTTGTGGTCGCGGACCAGGGCAAACTGCTGCTTCTCGACCTCGCGTTTGTTTTCTTTGGTTACGGGAAGCACGAAATAAGGTACGTGGTAAAAATCGGCGATGCGCTGATTGTCCGGATGGTTAGAAATGATCAACGGGATCTCGCACTGGAGTTCGCCGTTCTGGTGGCGATAGAGAAGGTCTTGCAGGCAGTGGTCGTACTTGGAAACAAAGATGGCGACGCCGGGGCGTTCGGCAGAGAGCGCAACGCGCCAGCTCATCTGAAATTCGCGGGCGAGCGGGGAAAAGCGCACATCGAATTCGGAGAAAGGAAAGCTAAAGCTGGAGATATCAAATTCAACTCGCGTGAGGAACAGATTGGATTCCTCGTCCCCGTGCTCATCATTGAAGAGGATGTTGCCGTTGTGTTTGAAGATGAAATCGGCGATCGATGCGACAATCCCCATGCGATCAGGGCAGGAGACGAGGAGGATGGCGGAGTTGTGCATCGCATTACTTCTTCAAGGCCTTCACAATCTCGCGCGCCGCGTTGGCGCCAGAGCCGCCGGTGAGGCCGGTCCCGGGATGGGTGCCATTGCCGCACAAATAGAGGCGCTCGATCGGCGTTTGATAGCGGGCCCAATCGAGTAGTGGTCGCATGGTGAAAAACTGATCGAGCGCCAACTCGCCGTGAAAGATTTGGCCGCCAGTGAGACCGTACGTTGTTTCGAGATCTTTGGGGGTGATGATCTGGTGGCGGAGGATCGACTGCGGCAGATTCGGCGCGTACTGAGCAATGGTCTTGACCACGGTCTCGCCAAGGGCAGTGCGCTCAGTTTCCCAGTCACTGTTTTTGAGCTTGTAGGGTGCGTACTGCATGTAGATCGACATCACATGCTGTCCAGCGGGCGCGAGCGACGGATCGGACAGAGATGGGATCGCGATCTCGATGTAGGGATTGCGCGAGAAATTGCCGTACTTCGATTCGTCAAAAGCGCGCTCCAGATAATCGATCTCAGGGCTGATCTGAATGCGGCCCTTGAGCAGATTGCCGTCGCCCTTGGCTTTGAGCGCAGTAAACTCTGGCAGCGACGAAAGCGCAAGGTTGATTTTCGCGACTGTTCCCATCGAGCGATAGTTCTTGATTTTCTGCACGAAATCCGGAGTCAGGTGCGAGGGATCGACGAGTCGCATGAGCGTCCGCTTGGGATCGGCATTCGAGACGACGGCCCGCGCGGAGATTTCCTCGCCCGATGTCAGCACGACTCCAGTGGCCACGCCATCTTTCACGCGAATCTCAGCGATGTCTGCGTCCGTGCGGATTTCCGCGCCGGCCTGTTTCGCCGCCGCGGCCATCGCTAGTGTGATTGCACCAGCGCCACCGACAGGGAACTGAACGCTTCCGGCGGGAGTTGGATCGGCCGCCGAGCGCAACATCAAAACGAGTGCGCTGCCCGCTGACCACGGGCCGAGAAATGTTCCGAAGATGCCGCGTGCGGCGATGGTCGCGCGCAGGGGTTCGGTGTCGAAGAACTCTGCGACAAGATCGGCGGCGGCCATCGGCCCCCAGCGCAGGACGCGATACAAATCTTTTTTGCCTAGATTGCGTATCGACCGCCCCGTCTTCAGCATCCCCCAGAGATCGCCGCTGTTTGGGTTGTCAATATTCGGAGGAGTGAGCGCGAGCGCCTCGCCGATAACCTTGCCGATCTTGCCGAGAGCGGCGCCGAAATCGCCATAGGAAGCTGCGTCTTTCTGTGACCACTGCGCGATTTCCTGAGCAGCTTTTTTTGCGTCGGAGTAGAGAACGAGCGCACGGCCGTCAGGAAGCAGCGAAACCGTATTTACATCCGGAGTGGTCAGCTTGAGGCCGTGCTGCTCCAGTTGCATGTCGCGGACAACGTCGGCGCGAAGCGGGCCGGCGTTATGCGCGAGCGTTGAGCAACGGAAGCCGGGATGAAATTCCTCGGTGATCGCAGCGCCACCGACCCGGGAGCGGCGTTCGAGAACAAGCGGCTTGAATCCGGCTTTGGCGAGATAGAAAGCGGTGACTAGACCGTTGTGTCCGCCACCGACGATGATGACATCGCGAGTTTCGGCCATGGGTTATGCCGCTCCGTCTTTCAGGATTTCGAGTGCCGCGAGTCGTCCGGGAGCGCCCATGATGCCGCCGCCGGGATGCGTCGCCGATCCGCACATGTATAAATTCTTGATCGGCGAGCGGAATTGAGCCCATCCCGCGACAGGTCGCAGGAAGAATAATTGTTCGAGCGAAAGCTCGCCCTGAAAAATATTGCCTTCCGTCAGTCCCCAGGTGCGCTCGAGATCAAGCGGGGTGACGACCTGACGGTGCAGAATGATGTCTTTGATATTCGGCGCATATTCGGCGATGGTGTTGACGACGTTGTCACCGAACTTTTCTTTTTCCGTGTCCCAATCAAGGCCGGGTGCGAGTTTGTACGGCGCGTATTGCACGAAGCACGAGAGAATGTGTTTCCCTGGCGGCGCAAGCGACGTATCCGTCAGCGTCGGAATCACCATGTCGATGTAGGGATGCGAAGACCAGTGGCCATACTTCGCTTCGTCGTAGGCCTTTTCCATGTATTCCACGCTTGGCGAAATGGACATAGCGCCGCGCAAGTGTGCGCCGACTCCGGGCATGCATTTGAAATTCGGCAAGCCGTCGAGCGCCATATTGACCTTGCCTGACGATCCGCGGAATTTGTAGCGTTTCACGCCCTCCATAAACTCGTCGGGCAGATGGCCGGGCTCGATCATTTTTGTAAACGTCAGTCGCGGGTCGACACTCGAAGAGACGACATCGGCGTAAATCTCGTCACCGTTCGCGAGCGCGACGCCGATGGCCTTGCCGTTTTTCACCATGATCTGCGCGATCGGAGCTTCGGTGCGGATCTCGACTCCGGCCTCGCGAGCCGCGTCGGCAATCGCATTTGAGATTGCTCCCGTGCCGCCGCGCGCAAATCCCCAGGCGCGGAACGCGCCGTCGATTTCTCCCATGTAGTGATGCAGCAAAACGTACGCGGTGCCCGGAGAGCGCACGCCGAGAAATGTTCCAATGATCCCCGACGCCGACATCGTGGCCTTGAGCACATCGGTCTCGAACCACTGATCGAGAAAATCGATGGCGCTCATGGTCATGAGCTGGACCTGGTTGTATTTGTCCTCGCTCGACATGCCTTGAAAGCGGCGTCCGATGAAGAGCAGCTTCATCAATTCTTTTGGATTTAAAGTCGCCGGGTCCGGCGGAATCATGCTCAAGATCGGCTTCACGAAGCGGCACATCGCCTGCATGGCTTTGCCGAATTCGTCGTAGGCTTCGGCGTCAACGCGCGAGTGGCGCGCGATTTCGCGATGCGTTTTGCCGTGATCGTTTACGCGCCAGAGGTGATCGCCGTTCGGCATCGGAGTGAACGTGCCATCGAGGGGGAGAATCTCAAGTCCGTGGCGGGGAAGATCGAGGTCACGAATGATTTCCGGCCGCAGCAAGGAGACAACGTAGGAGCAAACCGAGAACTTGAAGCCGGGAAAAACTTCTTCGGTGCACGCCGCGCCGCCGAGGATGTGGCGACGTTCGAGCACTAGCACTTTCTTTCCCGCCTTGGCGAGATAGGCGGCGTTGGTGAGGCCGTTGTGGCCTCCTCCGACGACGATTACGTCGTACTTCGTGCCACTCTTCGAACCGCTTGAAACCGGCATAATTGATCCAGAATTGACCCAGGCTAACCAAGAAAAACTTGCAGAATATGACTCGCCATTCTATCGAGAAAGTCCAATGTTGTCTCTACTTATGTGAGATCGCTGACCCTTGGTCAATCAGATTCGGCCCTTGCTGCGGTAACTTGCGGTGCATATAATCCGGCTTCAGGGATTGTTGAAAAAACGAGGACGCCTTGCCCATTGGAACTGCATTTCACGAGAGAACCTTCGCTCTCTGCCAGAGCCTGAATTACCGCGAGTGGTCGGGATACTACACCGTCAGCGTTTACGAAGTGCATCATGAGCACGAGTACAACGCGATCCGCAATGCGTGCGCTTTGATTGATATTTCGCCGCTCTACAAATATTTGATCACGGGCAAGGACGCGACGAAACTAGTGAACCGCGTGATCACGCGGGATGTCGACAAGGTCGCGGTGGGGCAGGTGATCTACGCGTGCTGGTGCGATGAAGACGGCAAGGTGATCGACGACGGCACCGTCACGCGACTCGAGGAAAATAAATATCGATGGACGGCCGCTGATCCGAGCCTGCGCTGGTTCCGGCAAAACGGCCTGAACATGGACGTCGAGATCGAAGATATTTCCGAGCAGACCGCAGCCCTGGCGTTGCAGGGACCGACATCGGCGAAACTTTTGAAGACGGTCGCCGATGCCGATATCGCGAACTTGAAATATTTCCGCAAGACGAGCGGAACGATTGCGGGCGTGCCGGTTGACATTTCACGAACCGGATACACCGGGGACCTCGGTTACGAGATATGGATACCCCTTTCGAATGGCGGGAGTGACGGGCTCAAAGTCTGGGACGCGCTGATGGAAAAAGGCAAGCAGTTCGACATTCACGCCGCAGGAATGCTGGCGCTCGATGTATCGCGCGTCGAAGCGGGCCTGCTGCTGATCGAGGTGGATTACACGAGTTCCAAGAAGGCGCTGATCCCGTCGCAGAAGTGTTCGCCGTATGAGCTGGGTTTTGGCAAGATGGTTCATCTGGAAAAAGAAAACTTCATCGGCAAGCGTGCTCTGGCGCGCGAGAACAAACAAGGCGTAGCGCGGCAGTTGGTAGGGCTCGAAGTGGATTGGGTGGAAGTGGAAGAGCAGTTCGACAAATTTGGCCTGTCTCCGGCCGCGCCCAGTCAGGCTTCACGCGTGGCGGTGCCGGTTTATTCTGGCGACAAACATATCGGGAAAGCGACGACCACGGCGTTCTCTCCGCTGCTCAAGAAGTTAATTGCGCTGGCGAGTGTGGGAACCGAGTATTCCAAGCCGGGGACTAAGCTGCAAATGGAATTGACGATTGAAGCGCAGCGGAAGCAGACGACGGCTACGGTGGTGCCGTTGCCGTTCTTTAATCCGAAGAGGAAGACGGCGACGCCGGTTTAAAAAATGATCTCGTCCGTACACGACAACCTACTCGTCTCTTACGAGGTTCACTGCGAGAAGCGGACGATCACTCTCCGCACCGAACATCGCGCGGAGAAAAAAGCGACCGAGTTCACGAATGTGCTTTTCGAGGGAGTTCACGGCTATCACTTCGAGAATGACGCGTTTGGAAACATTATCTTCGATGTGGCTGACGTTTCGGCAGACGAGTTTCTAAAAGAAAACGGCGGCGGGATCTCGGAATTGCGGCGCATGACCGGCCAGCCAGCTTGGGCAGAAGATCTTAGAGCAGCCCCGCAGTATATGAGCGAGCACGGGATCACGGCATTTGTCTTGTCTTCGTCTCTTGGCTTGTCTGGGTGGATTCTTGCAAAGAAAATGTCGATTTTCCCAGTTTCCACGCTGAGTTAGCGCGAGATCTAATTGTCCCGTTGCGCTCTGCGTTTCCCCGACCAATACAACCACACCCCAATCAACACCAGCACGCCGCAGCCGCCGACGATCTTCAGAACGGCGAGGGGCTTGTTCGGTTCATCCGGCGGCGGAAGAACGGAGAGCGCGATGGTGAACAGCGTCGTGGTAAATCCTAAAATCGACACCGCATAAGCAACCGGTTTCCCGCCGGGGACGCGAATTATTTCTGCTCCGGCTGGTTCGCTTTGTAGTTTGAACATCGATGCGAATAAATATAAGTATGGGATGAAGTATGTGATCACGCCCATGCTGACGAGCACGTCATAGGCGCCCTTGACCGAAGTGCCGGCTTGTCCGAGAAAAATGAAGATCGCGCCGATGATCGCTTGCGTCAGCAGCGCGACCCAGGGCGTGCCCCAGCGAGGATGGAGCGCTCCGAAGGAAGCAGGCAGATAGCGGTCGATACCAGCTACGAATGGGAGCCTCGCGACTGCGGCCAGATAGGCGCCGGAAGCTCCGATGTTGCTGAGTGCGATCAGCAGAGCCGCGACTGGAAGGAACCATGGCAGACCGACGCGATCGGAAGTTTTGGCGATTGCCTGCACCAGTCCTTGCAGATCGTTCACTTGCGAGGACGGCAACGCGAGCAGAACGCAGATCGTTCCGATGATGTAGCAGAACGCGACCGTCAGTCCAGCGGTAAACAACGCAAGTGGGATGGTGCGGCGCGCATCTTTGATTTCTTCGGCCATAAAAGATGCGGTTTCGCATCCTCCAAAGGCGAAGGTCAGCACCGACCAGAAGATGATGTCGTTCAGCCGCATGCTTGGCATCAGTGTGTGCAAGGAGAAAGTCGTGGCCGATCCGAAGCGGTGCCAGGCGAGCAGGCCCATGCCGACGACGATCAGCACGGGGATCCACATGGCGAGCGCGCCGACGTTGTGCAGCCACTTGCCCACGTCGAGACCGACGATGTTAAGCAGCGTCGCGGCGCCGAGGGTGAGCAGCGCAAAGACAATGTAGAAAGTGCGATTCGCGGAGAGGTGCGACCATTGCGCTTGCCGAATAAAGAGCACGTTACTGGCGGCGAAATAGAGCACGGCTGGGAAGTAGGGCAGGTTGCTGGTCCAGTAAGTCCAGGCCGCCATGAATCCGGAGAAGTCGCCGAAGGCCCGCTTCGACCAAACGTAGAGTCCGCCTTCGTTCGGATAGCGCGACGAAAGTTCGATCACCGATAGCGCAAGTGGCGTGTAGAAAGCCAGCCACGCGCCGATCCAGATGACGATTGAACTCGGGCCTGCCGCGGCGGCGGTGGCGATCCATCGCAGGCTGATGCCGGTGACGACGTAGAAGAGCAGCAAGTCGCGGAAGCCCATGACGCGCTTCGGGCGGTTGGGGTCGGCTGCTTCGGCGATGGACAGGCCCACGGCGGGCATCGCATCGCGGCTAAGTCCGGATTGCGGTCGTGTTTCTGGCCCTGGGTCGCTCACGCGTCGGTGTCACATCACCTACTAGTAGTGAGCCGCTAGGATTACAGAGAGGCGCTATATGGGCAAGATCAATCTCAGCCAGCACGCTTAGCCAGCGAGTCTTGTGGCGTTCTTGCGTTTCCAGAACAGATATCCCGGAACACCGGCCGCTACAATTGCGGCTCCCCAGAACGCCTCGACTGGCCGTTCGATGATTGTGTTCAAGGTCCAGGCAACGCCTACGATCACGTAGATTGCTGGGAGCCATGGGTATCCAGTGCAGCGATAGGGACGGGGCACGTCAGGCCGCTTCCAGCGCAGGATGAACAAGCCGATGACGGTGAGCGTGTACGACAGCACCATGCCGAATATGACGTAGGTGTAAAGCTGATCGTAGCGTCCACTCAGTGTGAGCGCCGCGGCCCAGATGCCTTGGCCAATCAGACTGAAGGCCGGAGTTCGCCACTTGGGGTGGATGACGGCCATGCGCCGGAAGAACACGCCGTCTTGTGCCATCGCTAGATAGACCCGCGATCCAGACAAGGTGCAGGCCGCCGCCGCGCTGAAACAGGAGATTGCAATCATGGCCGACAGCCAGATTGCAGCGGCGGGCGAGAACAAAGCAGATGCGGCGGCATGAGCAATGGTTTCGTACTTGGCCACTTCGGTCAGCGGCAGGGCGTAAACATAGACCATGTTCATCGCCAGATAAATCGCGCCCACGGCGAGCACACCCAAAACCATCGCGAGCGGCACATTGCGGCGCGGATCTTTGACTTCGCCGGCGACCCAGGTGATGTAGACCCATCCGTCATAAGCCCAAAACACGGCGATGAGTCCTACGCCTAGAGCGGAGATTAACTGGCCGGGAGATAGTCCCATGGTTATGCCGCCGGAGGTTTGCGTTGTGAAGTTCGACCAGTGTCCTTTGCCGATAGCAAATCCAAGGACGACAAAGACTGCCATCGCGGTGAATTTTGTCCAGGTCGAGATATTTTGCAGGAGCGCGCCCCAACGCAATCCGAAGACGTTGACGTAGGTGAGGATGGCGATGAGTAAGAGTCCTACGGCGTGTGCACGAGTGAAGACGATGGTAAATACCGCTTCGGCAAGGTGACCGTTCTCAAGTGTGGGATATGGGAGATTGATGTTTGCCATCACGTGCTGCTGCGACATCCAGGGCAAGATGTTGCCCATGTACGCGGCCGAGGCGACGGAGAGAGCCGCGATCGTGCCGCCATTGGCGACAGCGAAGAGCATCCAACCGTAGAGAAATGCGACCAGATCGCCATACGCTTCGCGCAGATAAATATATTGACCGCCGGAGTCGGGAAACATGGAACCGAGTTCGGCGAAGGCGACGCAGGCGCAGAGCGAGATGACTCCGCCGAGAATCCAGACGAGAAAGAACAAACTTGGATTAGGCAGGGGGCCGGCGATGTCTTTTGCGGTCAGAAAAATTGAAGAGCCGATGATTCCGCTCACGAGCAGAAGAACGGAATCGAGCAGACTGAGGCCACGGACGAGGCTCGGCTTTTGATCGGATGCTGGTCGTTGGTCGATGGTCGTTGGTCGTTCGGGATTCATCGTTCGTTCGAGATTCATCCCATGCCGAGTTCATCTGAGGATTCGAGCGGCGTTCCACAACGGCGGCAGATGACAGCCGAGCAATCGCCGCATGTTAGCGGATCGTTGACTTCGATGGCACAGACCGGGCAATAGAACGCAGCGGCAGGCTGTTTGGCTTCTGTGGCCGGGTTTGGAGCGCTCTCCATGGCGATTAGTGGCAAGCACGAAACTCTAACACGTTTCTTGTGAATGGCTCCGGCTGCTGGTGAATGGAGATGACTATTCCGGCGGCTTGCGCAGAATCAGATCCCCTTCGACCGGAAGAGAAATGGGGAACTGCCAGATTTTGTCTTTCATCCACACGCTGATGATGAAGTCTTCATGTTCTTTCCAGGGGCCGATCCATTTGTTCTTGGTTTCGAAGAAAACCCAGCCGTGATCTTCGGGATTGCCCGGAGTCAGCATGACGGTGTTCGGGTCGAGGCCCTGCGTGGTTACGAATTCGATGAACTCTGCTGCCGCTTTTTGGTACTCGCGCATGCGTGTGGTTTGTTCGTCGGCGATTTTCGGATCCTTCTTGATTCGGCGTTCGCCATCGAAGACAAACGTATCTACGTCGTTCTGTAATTTGGTAGTGAGTTCGGTCGGATCGATGTAGGCCTCGAGGACGTCGTGATGACGGACGAAGTCGATCCGAACATCTGCGGGAAATTCAAACTTGCCTTGTCCGGTGTAGGTCGCGCTCACATATGCGCCGAGAAGGTGATAGAAGCGGTGGCGGCTCTTTGCCAATTCCTGAGAATCGACGACGAGGGCGACACTCAGGTCGCGCTCGGTCATTGTCCAGCGATCATGGCCATCGTCGGTTCGTTCGAAGGTGCAACCCGGGGCTCCGGCAGTCCAGCGAACGGACGGCAACTGCTTCTTTTCCGCGGCCAGTGGGACGGAAGACAAAATCGAAATGATCGCGACCGCAATTGTTGTATGGATTGTTGTCTGGAAAGAACGCGTCATTAGTGGTGAGTGTATCGCTTCTGCGCTAGCCTCGTCACCGTTTGCCTGGGGCGCGGCGGGCCAGATTCACGGGGAAAATGTGTTAGATTGAAACAGGTGGGGCGCGTAGCTCAGGTGGTAGAGCAACGCCCTTTTAAGGCGTGGGTCGCAGGTTCGAATCCTGCCGCGCTCACCAAAATTTGGCGAAACAGCCCTCCTCCCGGAGGGCTAAGTCGTTTTAGGAGTGCTTCGCTGCCTCACTTGATTGAAACTCCTGGAGCCTGAATTCTGAATTCGAAACTATGACTACGATTCGTTGCAGTGCTGTTCTTTTTGACCTGGACGGTGTGCTTGTCGATTCGACTCCGGCGGTGGCGCGCGTTTGGCACGGATGGGCTGTGGAACATGGTTTCGATCCGGAGACTGTGGTGAACCTAGCGCACGGACGTCCGAGTCGAACCACGATCCGCGAACTGCTGCCGAACGCAGATGTCGATCTCGAAGATCGCGAGGTAGAGCGCCGGGAGATTGAAGACCTCGACGGCATGATTTTGCTGCCTGGTGCGCAGAGACTGCTCGACAGGCTGCCCGGGGGCCGATGGACGATTGCGACGTCGTGCACGCGAGCTCTGGCCGAGGTGCGGCTCCGAGCAGTAGGGCTGCCCGTTCCAAAAACGATGGTGACCTCCAGTGAGGTCAAGATTGGGAAGCCCGATCCTGAACCGTACGTGAAAGCGGCGGCGAAACTCGGGTTTGCTGCCTCTGAATGCATTGTTGTCGAAGATGCCCCTGCCGGTGTTCGGGCTGGCAAGGCCGCCGGTGCCCGCGTGATTGCCTTTCTTACGACCATGGAGCGACGCGAGCTTGAAGATGCCGGCGCCGATTGGATCGTGCCAGACGCTTCTGCGATCACCGCTCACAGTGACGATGATCACGGTTTACGGCTCGAGCTGGCGCTATAAACCAAATGTCGCTGAAACGTAATCGAAAGCTATTTACGGGTGGCCGTCCGCTCAACTAGAATCCTCGCTTCGTTGAAGCCTGCTGCGCTTTCGCTCGTCCCAGTTCCGGATGGGAAAAAGTTTTGACCGCGCTGCAAAAACACAATGGCACCAAAGACAGGGAAACCTAAAGGCAGGGAAACTTGATCATCGGTGTGCCGAAAGAGATCTACCCGGGAGAACGGCGGGTTGCGTTGGTGCCGTCCGTCGTCCCGACGCTGACCAAAGCTGGTTTCGAAGTCCACATACAATCAGGGGCTGGAGTTGAGGCGGGCTACATCGACTCGCTCTATGCCGACAAGGGCGCGAAGATCAGTCCTGATCGCGCTGCTGTATTTGCTGCTGCCGACGTGATTGTGCAAGTCCTCTGCTACGGCGCCAATGATCTCACTGGCAGGCAGGATGTGCCGTTGTTCCGCCGCGATCAGATGCTGGTTGGTTTTCTGCGACCCTTCGGGCTGAAGGAAGTTCTCGAGCAGATTGCGGCCGCCGGCGTCACCTCATTTTCGGTGGAGTTGATGCCGCGCACGACTCGGGCGCAGAGCATGGATGCCCTTTCTTCCATGGCAACCGCCAGCGGATATAAAGCGGTGTTGATGGCGGCCGACAACAGCCCACGCATCTTCCCCATGCTCACGACCGCGGCCGGGACCGTGACTCCCGCTCGCGTGTTTGTGATTGGCTGCGGCGTCGCCGGCCTGCAGGCCATCGCGACCTCTCGCCGCCTTGGCTCGGTGATCTCCGCCTATGACGTGAGGCCGGCAGCCAAGGAACAAGTGCAGAGCCTCGGCGCCCGTTTTGTCGAACTGCCCATCGAGGCCAAAGATGCGCAGGATGCGCGCGGATACGCTCGCGCACAGGACGAAGACTTCTACCGCCGGCAGCGCGAATTGCTCGGAAAAGCTGTACAAGAAAGCGACGTTGTCATCACGGCGGCTGTGATTCCCGGAAAGAAGTCGCCAGTCCTTGTGACGGAAGACATGGTCAAGGGAATGAGCCACGGCTCGGTAATCGTCGATCTAGCTGCTGAGCGTGGAGGGAACTGCGAGATCACCGAAGCCGGCAAGACCGTAGTCAAGCACGGCGTGACGATAATCGGAGCCGTCAACCTGGCGTCTGGCGTGCCCTATCACTCGAGCATGATGTATGCGCGCAACATCACCGCGTTTCTGACTCACTTGATCAAAGATCAAAAGTTGAATCTCCATCTCGAAGACGAAATTGTTCGCGAGACTCTGCTGACTCGCGGAGGAGAGATCGTGCAGGCTCGGGTCCGCGAATTCCTTGCCTTGCCGGCACTGGTCAATCAAAGCTGAGCGAACAGACTTCAGGGTGATCGGACTTAGGAAAGAGGGAAGATGAATAGCAGTTCGAATCTGATCAACGCACTTTTTATATTTGTGCTCGCTGGATTCATCGGATTTGAAGTAATCCGGCGGGTTTCGCCGCTGCTGCATACTCCGTTGATGTCGCTGACCAATGCTTTGGATGCGATCGCGGTGGTCGGCGCGATCATACTCGTCGGCGAGCATAAGACCACGCTCTCAGCTGTCTTTGGATTCATTGCGGTGGTCGCCGCTACAAGCAACATCGTCGGCGGCTTCCTGATTACAGATCGTATGTTGAAGATGTTCAAATCAAGCCGCCCCGCGGCCAAAACGGCGGCGAAATAATGACTCCAGAACTTGCGGGAAGTCAGATCGTTATTGAGATTCTCTATCTCATTGCCAGCGTGTTGTTCATCCTCTCGCTGAAGTGGATGAGTTCGCCCACCACGGCTCGCCACGGTATCTGGGCGGGCGAAATAGGGATGTTGCTGGCGATTTGCGGCACCCTGCTGCATCACGGAATCGTCGACTACCGCCTGATCGCGATTGCGCTTGTGCTTGGTACCATCATCGGCGTTCCGCTTGGACGAGTGGCGATGACAGCAGTGCCGCAGCGAACCGCGCTCAGTCACGCTTTTGGAGCGCTCTGCGTCACGCTTGTGGGCTCCGCCGAATTTTATCTGCGGACACCTGACATCTCACGTTTCATGATGGCGGTGTTGTCGCTAGAGGTTATTCTTGGCGGACTGACGATTACCGGGAGCTTGATGGCTGCCGGGAAATTGCAGGAGATCCTCCCGCAGCGGCCGTTGACCTATAAAGGACAAAATCTCGTTAACTTCCTGCTCCTCGGCGCCGCGCTGGTGATCGCCGTCTCCCTGGTCATGAATCCGGGGGCGCGCTCGTTGTTTCCGTTCATGGTGCTGATCGCGCTGGCGTTCGGTGTGCTCTTGATTATCCCGATCGGCGGCGCCGACATGCCGACCGTCATCTCGTTGTTGAATGGCTATGCGGGCTTGTCGGCCGCGGCCATGGGCTTCGTTCTCGACAGTAAGTTGCTGATTATCGCTGGCGCTCTCGATGGATCGTCGGGTCTTATTCTCTCGATCATCATGTCGAAGGCGATGAATCGTTCCTTCACCAACGTCTTGTTCGGGGCCTTCGGTCAAGTGCAGACCGCGGCTGCCTCCGGGGAAGAAGCGAAGCCTGTTAAAAGCGCGACGCCGGAAGAAGCCGCCGCACTGCTCACGGCGGCCAGCCGCGTCATCGTCGTTCCTGGGTACGGCATGGCGGTTGCGCAGGCGCAGCACAAGGTTCGCGAACTCTACGACGCTCTCACCAAGCGCGGAGTGGACGTCCGCTTTGCCATTCACCCGGTTGCCGGACGCATGCCCGGTCACATGAATGTGCTTCTCGCGGAATCCGACATTCCCTACGATCGCCTGATTGAGATGGATGAGATCAACGGCGACTTCCCGCAGACCGATGTCGCGCTTGTAATCGGCGCAAACGATGTCACCAACCCGGCGGCCCGTTCCGATGCCTCGAGCCCGATCTACGGGATGCCGATCCTCGATGTCGACAAGGCCCGCACCGTCATGGTCATCAAACGCGGCATGAGCCCGGGCTTCGCCGGCATCGATAACCCGCTTTACTACCTGGATAACACGCTCATGTTATTTGGAGATGCCAAGGCGTTTGTCGGAAGTATCGTGCGCGAACTCACCGGGGGACACGGGTAATCCCTCAGGAACGTCGAAGGCGCGGAATGAGGGCGCCGGTGGAGCGACTGTACTCTTCGTAATCTGGCCCAAAGGTCTTCAGCATAAACCGTTCCTCCATTCTGCTTTTTATCCAGAAAGCCAGCCACAGCAGGATCAGCCCGACCCATGCACGGATTTTGCCGAGTGTGATCGCGGTGCCGACCATTCCCAATAGAAGACCTGAGTAAATCGGATGGCGCACCCAGGCGTAAGGTCCAGTGCGAACCAGTTGATGATCGACCTTGACGCTGACAGCGCTGCTCCAGTTCGCTCCGATAGAAAACCTTGCCCATGTCGCGAACCCGAGGCCCAATGCCGTGAGCACGACTCCCAGGGTTTCTGCGGTGCTGTTGTGGGGATAGAGACGCCCTTGTAACCAGCTAAGGCCGGTGTAGCCCCCGAACGTTACGTAGAACGAGAGAGCAACAGGCGCGCCGTAGGTCAACCGGGAGCTAAAACTGGCGCGTTCCTGTGATCGCTTGGTCCAGAGCGCGGTAGCCAACCAAATCACACCAAGAATGCACCAAAGATCGGAACAGAGGTCCATCGCGGTCATCGTTCTTCTCCGTGAGTAAGGATACGATGCTACCGCGAAAAGGTTCCACAGAGGGCGATCGGCCGAGGACAATCAGCCAAGGACAATCAATGGATAACTGGGCTCCGTCTTTACGGCGGACCGTCCGGGGTTTTCGTGCGGAAGGAAGAAGCAAAGCCAGGTGAGATAGTTACGATCCGGCGGGCGGCAGTCTACTGAGAGGGGACCCGTAGCCTGCGGCCCGCCCGATGACTAGGCGGCTTTTTTGACCTGTCTTATCTTTGCCCAACGTGCTTTTTGAGCCAGAGAGATTCTCCGGCGGCCAGCTGCGGAGAGAACTCGCTTGACGCGGTGCGTCGCCCCTGTGCTTCCGGTCGAACTTCCTCGGGTTAGCTTTTCGAGAACCGAGATCGCTTCCCCCAGTTTCTGGACTTGGTTTTGTGCATCCCGGCGTTCCTCGCGGAGCCGGGTTATGGCCTTAGCAATGTTTGTCATTAAAATACCCCCTCGGGTAACTACAGCCCGCAATTGTATTACTAACTCGCCAGTTCTGTCAGGAATTATGCAGACAAAATTTGTATTTCGATACGCGGGAAGGGGAGTCGTATCGGCGAAGACGATGATTAAATGATGACCAGAGGACAAAAGCCGCTGCCACAGCGCGATTCAGACTCATCCCAACGCGGGCAGAAGGCTGGATGAACCGAACAAAAAGACAGCTCCGACCGCGAGGCTATAGATCGCAGTGAGTGCAGTCACGATGAATTGGAAACGCGGCATCCGTGAGCTGAAGCCGAACAATCCAACGGCCGATGCAGTCATCAACGTATTCATCACCAATAGGCCGGCGATAAAAATCAGGAGTCCAAGAAAGCCCTTCGCGATTCCGCCGAGATTGGCGGCGAGTAAGAAGATCATCAGTTGGCTGGGAGTCTCCGCGCCGAGCCCGTGGACCAGGCCGATAACGAGTACGGACTTCGCGTTGTAATTCCACGGCTTGTCGGCGGGGCGCGGTACGTCATGATCGTGCCAATAACTCGTCACTCTCCAGTTGATCCAGCGCGCCGCGCCAGCCATCAGATGGAAGCGACTGCGCGGGGCTTGCGTGCCACGAAAAAGGGATCCCAACACATAGACGCCGAGGACGAGCAGGGTCAGTCCGACGAGGCGCTCGGCGATGCGGTCGATGCCGTGGGGCAGAGAGAGTTGAAACACGATGACGGCACTACCGAGCACCGCTACCATCGCGGCGTGTCCTAGCGCGTAGAGCAAGCCGAGCCGCATGCCTGCCCAGCGATCACTCTGAAGACTCGTGATATCGGTGATCGCGGCGATATGGTCGTAATCGAAGCCGTGCCGGAATCCGAGGATGGCTGCTGATAAGAGTGCGAGCTGAAGGCTATTCGGGGTGAACATCGCGGATGTGAGCAGAGCCTCCACTGGCCTCTCATTGTTCCACACGACGTTAAGAATCGGAAATCGGCACTTGAAGTCAGAGGGGATTGGCGCCAAGCCGCTGTCGACGTCGAACCACCGAAAAAATGGAAGGTTACCCTCGGGGAACATTCCAGGGGAAAGTGCAATCAACAGAAGGTCTCACCGCTTAAAATCACCTATCCCTTGTAGGCGAGAAAACGGCTACAATGGCGTGAATCCAAAGCAATCGGAGGCAGCTGTGATGCTAAGGCAGCGGTGCGGTGTGTTTGCGGCGTGGACTGCGTTCTTCTTCTCGCTCGTGCCCGGTTTGTGCGCACAGGTAGCGACTGCTCCGAAGCATATCGGATTTCCGCAAGACTGGTCGCAGAGCCATCTCGTATTCAGCCGCGACGCACTAGCCAAGCACCCCGGCCTGGCCGATCGCGAACCGCGCATCCGCCAGCAGTTGATGCAGCGCTTCCCGGCTCCTTCGAATTCCACCTCGAATTCCTCCGTGACGCCATCGAAAGTATCCATTAAGCCGAAACCGAGACCCAGTCTCTACCGCGATTGGAATGTCGTTTTGGGGGGCAGGATTTTCGCGCACATGTTCCCCGTAAAATACTCTTTCGCGGACCCTACGGCTCCGCCGGATTGCACGAATGACTACGCTGCGTTCGGATTGTCGGCACCCGAGGCCCCCGGTGTCGGAGGGGGCAACGCCAATCTCGTCGGTTTCAACAATCTCTATTCCGGCACAGCTCCGGTTGGGCTGTGCGGCACGGCTCCATCACCCCTTTTTGGCTATAACATCAGCACGGTGACCGGCGGCAAGATATTGACTTCGCCGATCCTGTCGTTAGACGGAAAGAAGATTGGCTTTGTCGAGAGCGTGACTGGCGCGACGCCTTCATCCATTTTCCATGTCCTGACATGGAACGCCGCGGACGGAGGCACCCCGAGCGTTTCTGTCGTGCCGACCGCCGGAGAAATGACATCGCTAACCATCTCTTCGACTGCGACGATTACAACATCCGCTCCCTGGATCGATTACAGCGACGACGTCGTCTACGTGGCAGACGACACGGGGTTGATTTACAAGATTACTGGTGTCTTTAACGGAACGCCGGCACTTGCGGGAGCACCGTGGCCAGTCCAGGTCGGCGCACAAAAACTCACTCCTCCAGTATTCGATATCGACCGGCGCGCGCTGCTGGTGGGGAGCACGGACGGAAACCTCTATCAGGTCAATACCCTTACCGGCACTCTCTCAACATCACTCTTGGTGGGAGGCGGGGCGCCGAGCCCCGGTGTAGTCAGTCCCCCAATCGTCGATATCACGAACGGTACTACTTTCGTGACTAGCGCGGACGATGGCACATCCGCTGTGCTGGTTGAGGCCGATACCAATAGTTTGAATCTGCTGACCAGGGCGCGTATCGGCATAGGTGCGCACATCGGTACGGCAATGAGCCTTTACGAGCCTGCCCCGAGCAACGACTACTACAACAACACATCGGCAGGAGTCATTCGCGTTTGCGGTACGGGTGCTGCCGATCAATCTCCATGGCAGTACGCCTTTGGCTTCAATGCCGGGCGAATCATGAATTCGACCCCTTCGTTCTCACAACAAATCGTCACGTCTACCGCCGCTCGCTGCACGGGATTGACCGAGTTCAACAATCCCTTTGTCGAAGCCACCGACGTCATCACAGCAACCGCGGTCGCGTCCAACATTCTCACGGTGACGGCGAACAATACCGATCTTACGGTGGGAGAGCAGTTGACCATCCAAGGTACGGCCGAGAGTTTTCTGAATGGCCAGGTTGTAACCGTGACCGGTCTGGTGGGCACCGCTCCCATTTTCACGGGGTTCACGGCGAGCTTCACTACGGCGAACTACGTCAATGCTGCGGACACCGGCACGGTGTCTCCGAATGACGCCATTACGGCTACATCCGTCGCGACCAACGTTCTGACGGTGACGACAAACGCCAGCGATCTTAAGGTCGGCCAACAGATATCTCTGCAAGGTACGGCGGAGAGTTTTCTAAACGGCCAAGTTGTAATTGTGACAAGCCTGATTGGCACTGGCCCCATCTACAGTGGATTCACCGCGAATTTCAATAACGCGGACTACACCAACGCCTCCGATACTGGCGGGGTAACCGGGGGCACCGATTTCTTCTTCTTCGGTCTGAACCAGGACTGCACCGCGCCGGGCAACGGTTTCACCGACGGTTGCGTCGTCGCGCGCAGCAGTGACACCACGGTCACCAAGGCGACGATCAACGGCGGTCCAAACGGAATCGTCGTCGACAACTACAGTACTGCCTCGCAGGCGGCGAGTATCTATTTCACCGCATCGCGGGCAAACATCGCGTACAAATTTACCCAAAACGGCCTGCAATAACGGCGGTTGGCACACGATCCGATTCCTGTCGCGGAGATGGTCCGCGGCAGGGGGGCGGCGACGGGTTGCATTTGGCAGCGGTTCTGAACTCCCACCTGTTTTTCTTCACTTCGACTCCGTTCACTTGGTGTACGGTCACCCCTTTGTTCATTTCGTCTGCAACCAATTGCATCCGTTCTGGATCCTCTAAACGAAATCAGGACGGTAACGTAATGATAATAAGTGTGTTATTGTCTTCCGGAAATGGGAACGCGGATTGCCCCGACGAAACCGATGCTTTGTCTCTGGCCGAGAACAATCGCAACGCGTAGGGCTTCGTTCGCCACGTTGACAATGACGATGACATCGTTGATTTTGTCGTCGATCGCGATCGGTAGCGTCGTGGCATGGTCAGCCGCTCTCCCTGCTTCAACCTCGGTTCCGCAGCGTACTCCGCTCGCGCAAATGGAAAAGAAACTCGGTCGCGTTCCGGCGCATATTTCCGAGTTTGCGCCTGTTTCGGAGCCGCTCGCGCTGGCGAAATGTGGAGACGTTCGTCCGCCCGAGGCCTTGCTCACTCCAGACCCGCTTCTCCATGCGCAGAGCGATGACTTAAAGGTGCGAGTCAGCTTTATTGTTGGAGCCGACGGACGCGTTCACAGCGCCTTCGTCCTCGACAGCGGCGGTGCCGATGAGGATCTCGCTGTGCTGCGGGCCGTGCGCTACTGGCGTTATCGCCCTGCCCTCTGCAACGGTGTTCCCACAGACGCGGAAGCGCTGGTCAGATTCAGCATCCACTAGCGAGCGATTTTCTCCTACAATGTTAGCTATGGCGGCAAATAAACCGGACCCTCCCCGCACGGAGGAGGACGCGCCCGTCGAGGGCAATCAGATCGAGGAATTGTTCCAGCGGCTGCCTGGGAGCTTTCACTGGCCCAAGCCGAACGCGGAAGCGGTCGCGGCGGCCGTGGAGGCGATCCACCGCATTTCGGGCGGTGCGGCATCGGATCTAGCTGACCCCGGTGAATCGGCCGGGCCTCGAGATGGGGGAGATCCGGGAGATGCGGTTGATGAGTGTTCTTCCTGCGGAGGTGCGCTACCTGCGAGCGCGCGCTTTTGCGTCTGGTGCGGTATAGCGACTCACCCACCGACTGGCGAGGCTGCGGTGCCGCTTCAGGCCGGCGCGGGTCAACATCACATTCATCACCACTATCATCACATTGTCCCAGCGCAGGGACGCGTGTCCGTGGCGCCTCGTGCCGAAGCTGGGTCGACGGCACCGCGCGGACGGGCTCCAGCTTCAGCGAGCTCTGGTTCGACAGGATCTTCGACCGGTGGAAGGGCAGAAGCCGGTGCTCGCCAGGTGGTGAAAGACTGGGCGCATGCCTGCAACACAAAACACATCGACGATTTGCTGGAACTTTATGCTGCGGATGCGACTGTTATACGGTCCAGCATTCCTCCGGTGCGGAGTCTTCCGGCGATCCGGGAGTTTCTTGTTTCCGTGCTTGAAGCCGGGTTGGGCGATGTGGAGATGGAATCGCTCCGCCTCGAAGTGATGGGAGAAATCGCTCTCGATCTAGGCCGCTGCAAAATGCTGGTTCCCGTCGCCATGGGAAAACGTCGCGAGGAGCGCGGAAAATACATGGTAGTGTTGGCGCGCCAGCCTTCGGGTACGTGGAAAATTCTCGCCGACTGCTGGTCGTCTGATCTGGCTGTAAACGCGCCGCCGTCGCCCGATCTCACGGCGCAAAAGGGAAACGAACCGGCACCGCATCTCCGCAAGCCGCGTTGAGATGGACTACCTAATGACTGTAGACAGTCGTCTTCGGGTTGTAGTTCTTCCAGTCGAACCAATAGTCCTTCACGTAATTAATTTTCTCTAGACACTGGCCCGTTGCAGGACCGCTAGTTGCGCACCCGCTGAAGTTCCAGGTGTTCCCGAGCGAATCGAGCAGTCGTAAGTCTTTGCTTTGACCACCAGTGTTTTGACCAGCAGGGCTTTGACCATCGGCTTTATGCTCGTCAGTGGATTGTCCGTCGGTCTCCGTATCGCGATAAAGCTCGATATCGGATCCGTTCCATCGCGAGCGAAACATGCGCATGGATACGCCGTCGGGCGCAGTTACGATCACAAGGGGAACTCCAGAGATCTTGTCTTCGACCGGAGTCTGGCCGCGAACCTTTGTTACCGGGAAGGCGCGAGCCTGCCCACCCAACTGAACTCCCAGGATCACGTCGCGATCTTTCAATCCTTGCCCGGGAAAACTTAGGGGCACTGGATACTTCTCCGTTTCTGCTTCCCATCCCTTGTCGTAGTCTTTGTCGTGTCCGGCAACTGGCGCCAAAACCAGGGCGTGTTCTTGCGACAACTCCGCTTTCCATAGTCCGAACGTTAACTCGTCGTTGGGCATCGACTCGAGGCTGGTACCGGCGAGTTTGCCGGAGATGGCGCGGCCTGTGATCTGTTGCCACCACGAGCCCGTTTCGCGGTCGCGCATGAGGAAATTCTGATTGTTGATCCCCGCGAGATAGAAATGGAGTTCCCGTCCCTGCGCTGTTCTCTTCCACACCAGACCGGTGTGACAGAGCGTTCAATAGGTGACGACGATGGGCTCGCCGGCCACGGTGTCATTGAGGATGTGATGGTAGGCCATCTGCACGATCGGGTACGCACGCGCTTCCGGCCCGATCTTCACGGTCATCACCATTTCTTTGTCGTCAAGGTGGGAATCGCCGGGTGCGACGAATCCCGCAGCTTTGATCGGATTGAACATCCATTCGAAGTAGTTCTGCTGTACCATCACTGTCGACGCCAGACACAGCAGCAGGGAAGTGATGATACCGCTGCGTAACAACCAGGACGACCGTTGCCAGAGCGACCAGGCGATCGCAAGGACTCCCAACAAGGCGAGCAGCGTGAGTGTCGGCGCAATCCACTTGACGAAGAGTGCAATGCGCAATCCGATGGCCGATTGATGGGTGAACGGCCGGATGATGAAGGCCGGGATAAGAAATAGGCCTAACGAGAATATTGTCAGAACCACCAACAAGCCTCTCGCCCCACGATTGTCAGCTCGGTTCAACTGTTGAGTACTCATCTTCCTAAAGTCTCAATAAATTGCGACTGAAGAAGTTGAGGATAACATTTTCACGAGCAAGAAAAACCCCGATCCTTGCGGATCGGGGTTGGGACCTTGCTCAAGTCGATCTATGTCTTTTCTATTGCCAGTTTCTATTGCCCGGTTAAGCGCGTCGCGTACACCTGACGATAGCCCAAGCTCTCCACGTCGCGGAACATGGGTGTTCCGGGCGGCAAGCCGGCCGGATTCTTGAAGTCCGCGTCAAAAGAGAAGTTACGCGTACCGTTGCTGTAAACAGCATTGCAACACTTGTAGAAGCCGGTGGCGTAGGTCGAGTAGTACAGGCTCGCCATTGATCCCTTGTAGTTTGTGGTGGTTCCGCCCCAGTTTTCCAGCAAGTGAAGGAAGTTGTGAATGCCGCCGTCGGTGCCGACGTCATCTTTACCTGCAGTGGCCCAGGAGGGCGACGCGAAGGTCATGTTTTTTCCGGCTGCAATCGCGAGCCTGTACGAGGTCGTGACAGCAGTGCGATTTCCCAGATGCGTCGGTGAAGTGTTGCCGGGAACTCCGACCATGCTGATTCGATCGTCCCAGGCGTTCGAAAGAAGAGTAACCGAATCGGCGAGCACGGCAGATGCCGCCATTCCAGCCTGATCCACCGGCGTGGCGCTCCATGCGGTGTCGGTACCATTCGAATTGTAATCGCCCTGGAGATATACCGGGTTTTCCGAGGCTACGGTGAATCCGCCATTGTAGGTCACGCCGTTGTAAACGATCGGCGTGTTGCTCAACGGCACATTGCCTAGGGACGCATCCACCAGTTTCAAAACGTGTCGCGCGCCGCTGACCCAATTCTTGCGGGCGGTGCGGCCGCAAAGAGCGATTCGGTCGCCTCCATTGGCCGCCACGGTGCCGTAGGGATTTGGCACGGCAGTGCTTGTGATTTTCGTATTCAGGTTTTGAGTCGAGCTGGACACCGTGCCATAGAAGCCCATTCCCAGGTTGTAGGCGCCCCAGTTGTCGAGCAAGCCATTCTGGTTGTCGTCCTCAGGAGAGTTGGGGTGGCCAGCCATGGTTGTCTCGAGCGCGCCGTCGGTGGTCCCTGCAGTGCTGCCGGAGTTTACGGTGTCTTCCAACCCCGAGTCTCCGGTTTTTGTGTTGGCCGCGTTAGACGAGACAGCGTTTTTGCTCGGCAACATGCCACGACGGTCCGAGAAATACAGGATGTACCCGTTCTGGGTCGAAGAGTTCACCAGCGTTCCGCTTGTGCCGGTATTACCTAACAGCCACTGCTCAAGGTTGCCCACATCGATCTCAACCGCGTTCATCACGCCGTTGGCTGTGCAACTGTTGTCCGTTACGCCCAGGGTTGTCCCTGACCAATCGATATCGCGAGGCTCGCCTTCACGCGAGTCGTAAAAGTTGATTGGATACCAGTTGTATTCCGTGAGGCTCTGCGGAGTTGTCGCGGCCGCCGGAGCACTGGGGGTAATGCCGAATGCCCACTCGCCGCCGGCTCCAGCATCGGAGACAAGCAAGGGCGGATTGCCTGCAGCCCAAGTGGTGCAGATAGTATGTGCTGCCGAGGTCCAAGCCGTGCAACTTGGCGGAGTTCCGGTAGAAATCGCACCGGTGGCCGCCGGTTCAGCCATCAGAGTGGCGTTGGTGGAGCGGTCGGCTGGTTCCTGAAGCAGCAAGATTGCCTTTGGATTGATGGGGTTTGGAGTTCCACCGGCGGGCTGACCTGCTACGCTGGCAGTGGGTGCGGTTACACCGCGCGCAAATCCCAATTGCAGCCACTCGTTGGTTACTGCAACCCAGTTGCCGGAGTTGTTCAGATACTCCACACGCAGCCACCCATCGAGGGTGCTCCATGAATCGTCGAATGCAGAATTGTAGGGCGTGAGTGCCCCGGAAACGAGGGGAAGAGTTGGATTTGGCGGGGAATAGTATGGATAGGCTCCCGCAGGACAGTTCGAAGGAAGAGCCGGCGAGGGCGAGGCGGTGAAGGTCACGTTTGGCGGACAAAGATAAACCGTCGGGCTGGGTCCGTTATTCCAGTAGATTGGCGCCGTGCTTGGCACAGGTGGGTTAATCCATGCAATTCCGGCGGCCGTTGCCATGGCGTTCGTCCACGTCACCGGTGGAGAAGGCCAATCGTCGGCCGTCAAGCAAGGCTCGCCCGAGCAAGTGGAAGCGGTGGCATTCGGAATGGGAACTCCATTGGAAGCCGACGCGAAATAGAGGTTATAAGTGCCGGATGTCGGCGACCCGAACGCGGAGCTGTAATTACCCGAGGGTATCGTGACACCCCACTGGCCTGCCACGGTCGAATTCTGCGCAACGTTTGCCAGTCGGACGTTGTCGGGATCCGTCGCACCGGTACCGTTCTTGAACTCCGCGGGATCGTCGCTCAGCAGGACGCGAATCTGGGCCATGTTATATTCGCGCGATTGACCCAGGAGTGTTGAAGCCGACTCCGTGCCCTTGGGGCGACGAATCACTTCATACGGGAAGTTGCTGCCGTTGACGAACGGCATAGACAGTTTTTTGGCTCCGGTTCCTTTGGTTGTCTTGCTGCCATAGTTCCCGTTGATCATCATGTCGTTCAGAGTGGTGTTGGAATAGTTGTTCCAAACACTGCTGTAGCTCGATTGCGCCGGATTACCCCCAGCGCCCTGAAGGCTGCCGTCTCCCCATGGATTGGTGGTACCAACCGTGGCAAGACTCGTACACGTGTTTCCGGCTGCCGTGGATGGCGCAGCGCTCGGGCTGGAATTGCTGCAAGCGGTCGCGCTATTCGCAGTCGGAACATAGACGTTACCAGTTCTGGCGCTGGAAGAATTGAGATTGGGCAACACGGTTCGAATAATGTTGCCGAACGCAGACACCTTAGCTTGAAACGTCAAGTTGGCACCCGATCCGACGTACGGGTAAAAATCACCGTTGCTATGGATGGGGCCATTGAAAGTCATACCGCCGCCAGGAAAGATTGAGCAATCATTTTCGCAAAACATTCCGTACTGGAATACCGGAATCAAAGCGACCTGCGTCTGCCGGATCATGGTGACTTCCTGTCCGCCCGTAAGGGACGCGGTAGCCAGCATGTTCACGGGAATGACCTGCGCATACAAACCCTGGTTCGGTCCGGCGGTAATCTGTCCCCAGGTCGTCGACAGAGTTGTCGGGCAAGTCGAAGTTTGCGCCGAGCCGGGCATGATCGAATATTGGGTCCAAGTGACTCCGGGCATCGTTGGCTGGTTGGCCGCGGCGCTCGCCGCGCAGATTTGGGCGGCAGTCGGGGCTTGCGCGTTATTAAACACCGCCGAGAGGTCGGAGTACATCTTTTCGATTCCACCTTCGGCGGCGTGATAGGCGACGTTATTTTGCAGGTCGCTTCCCCCCACCTTGCCTTCGGTGTTGACCATCATCAGCAGACCGATCGCCATCCCCGACATCAGCAACAGCATCAGCAAGGACGCAATCAGCGTGAATCCTTTGACGTTCAGCCTGGTGATGCGCAATCTGGTTTTCTTCATACCGTCACTCCCCATGGTCGTGTTCCCCATTGCATCGTTCCTCATCTCGATCTTGTGTGCCTCTGCTACCCCTCCACCCTTAATTGGGATAGTTGTTGGCGTAGGTCAGGTTCCGGGCGCTTACCGACGTTTGCAAATCCATTCGCTGATAACCGGTGCCTGTGCCGTACTGGGCGCCCATCAGTGTGCTGTTCATCGCCATGTTCAGAATATTGATCTTGGTGATCTGGTTCGGAAGAAGACCAGACGACGCGCCGGCGGTATTGCAGCCATCGGTGGCGGCGCCTGGATTGCTGCAGTTCACCGCTGGCGAACTGGTGGCGTCGTTGAAGAGGTCATAGCTGAATTTCATGTAAGCCACATTTTCCGCGACCGGAATCGGCGAATGTCCGCTCACCTGACGCATTAATCGCGGCGGGGCCACGGTATTGTCGATGTAATAAGTGATCACCAGAAGGCGCTGAGGATTTGCCCCGGTCGCACCCACCGGCGCAGCGTTCAAGCCGCTACCGGCGGGCGTCTGGTTCATCTTCAGAGGATCGACCGTAGAACTGGCCTTGGCGAAGGGGACGGTGTAAGTGTTGGTTCCCGTTGCCGTGACCGCGCCCGTCACTTCGCCCACAATAGGGGAGTTATTCAGGTTCATCAGGACCAGATCGCCGGGCGTCAACCCGACCACTGCATCGTTTACGGCTTGAGGCGAGGTCACGCTGCTGTTCGGCAAGCAACCCGGCGGAGGCCAAGCTGTTGCCACCGGAGTCGTGACGATTGGCGCAAAGGTCACCACGCCCGCGGATGTGACGGTTGCCGCATAACAGTTCAAATAGAAGTTGTTGTCCGTGTATATCGTCGTGACAGTATCGGTCGCTCCCTGGGTGGCGTTGAGAATCGGTCCCAGGTTGTATCCCGGAATGAGCCCGTAAAGATAGGGTGTGCCGCTCTGCAGAGGATAAGTCCCCGCCACGCCGTTCAAGTAGCAGGTATTGGTCTGGTCGCAACCGAAACGCGGAGTGCTTCCACTCGGCAGCGCAATGGCGACGTTGTTGCCCAGGCCCGCTCCGGCTTCGCTGAGATCCTTGGTTAACATGTTGGAAGCGGCGCGAAAATCCTGCTGCAACTCGGCTCGCTGCGAAACCGTCCAGGTCGCCCCAACTCCCTTGCTGTAGATCTGCACCGCGGCGCCAAGCACAACCGTGCCCAGAGCCACAGAGATCATCATCTCCAGCAAGCTGAATCCACTCTCGCGTGTTTTTAAGCGGTCGCCCATAACTCCCTTTTTACTGGAACTCTGAGATGTAGGAATTCAGAATGTAAGTCTTCTGTTGCTTGCTCTGAGGAGTCGTGTACTGCATTGTGATCGTCACGCTGCGCAGGTTCGAGATCAGGACCGAGTTCACGTCATAGAGCGGCGCGATCGCAATCGAGCGCTGGTAGTTAGTCAAGGGGATGAATGTGTCGTCCACGGTCAGGAACACTCCGTCTGGCCCGGGGTCCTGCAGAGTTTGTCCGCCAGCAGAGGCGTCGTCGGCCGTTCCGTAAATTCCGTCGACTCCCGCATTGTTGATCGGCTGCGTGCCCGTCAGGAAGATTCCGCAACTGCTCGCGCCGGTGTCCGGACAGTTCGTCGAGCCCACGTTGTTGATGTCGTCCCAGTTGATCTGAGTCGAGTTGCTCGCGGTCACGATACTCTCGTACGATTCGTTGGCAAGTTGCTTGGCGATCATGTCCTGCTGCGATGTCTCTGTGGCAGCCATTGCCAACCCAAAGACGCCGAGCAGACTTACCATCCCCACCGTTAGCACAGCCATCGAGATCAAGACTTCAACCAGCGAAAAACCGCCTTCCGCGGTTCTTCGGTCCCGAGGAAGTGCACTTCGTCTGATCTGTAATCCAGCCATAGCGGTCGCCCTCATCTTCATTGCCGTTTCCATTGATAGGTTGATGCACCGGTGCTATAGAGACGCCATCCTCGAACTCGCCCGGTAGCACCCCAAAGCGAAATCGCCCTTGAACTCAACAGGTCTGTGGAACGTGCGATATAGACAACGCCGTCATCCCAGCTGCCCGCGCAGTTGCCTGCCCCGCCCTCGGCGTCTTGCGCCGAACCATCAGGACAGAAGTAAACGACCGTTTGCCCGCCCGTGCCTACACCGTTCGCGGTGTAGCCAAAATCGATCGCGTGCGTGCCAGTGCCAAAGCTTGCCCCCGCACCGCTGTCTGGAGCCGTGACCGAAGAAAGAGCCGAGGCCGCGTAAAATGTGACGCCGTTCGGCAATTGATAAGTCACGGCACTCTGCGCGCCCGCGAATCCGGTGAGTGTGGGTGCCACGGTGATGGTGTTCGGCGTCACCGTGTTAGAAAACGTTACCGAGTAGGATGTGCGTTGCGACATTGCGTTGTCGTGCGCCTGACGCATCGCGGCCAGCGTGATGTTGTATGCATTGTTCACGCGTTGCTGGTTCATGACCGGAACCAGAGTCATGAAGGAGACTGCGGTCACGACAATCCCAATCGCCACCACGCTCATCATTTCGATCAAGCTGAAGCCGCTCGCTCGATGCCTGCGTTGCCGCGAATTTCTTACCGGCCTTCTCATAAGTATTGGCTGCAATTGAGTCTCTCCGCTTCTAGAACACAACCATCAAAACTAATTCGCTGCTAACTAGAACGCTTGTCAGTCCGGCATCTCCCGCGACTCAAATGATCGGAGATCTGGCGCTAACTGATTACCACGATGGTAGAAACCCCCGACCTTCGCGTCAAAGTACCGGGGTACACCGGCCTTTCGTACAATGTCTTTTCGTAAGGTAATGCGGGAGAGTTACAGTCGTGCTGGACGCCTGGTTTCGGCGACCCACTGCTAGGCCAGTGTAGAAGCGTCCGAAACGACTGGATAGATCACGAAAGAGGCGATTGGAAGATTACTTCAGTGCGTTCGTGACAATCCTTAAATTATCGATCGATTGTCGGTCGATGCTGGCTAGTCGATGGCGCTGCCGAAATACTAGAGCTGAAACACTGAAGTTAAGGTTCTCCCGCGTGACACAGGTAACTTGTGAGCGTCGCCGATAGTCTCTTACCATGTTGTCACTATGGACTTACGCGCTCTCGTGGTGTGTCCGGATCAGGGGTCGTCGACCCTGCTGACGGAAGTGTTGTCAGAACTGGGGATGGCCGCGGAGCATACACCATCGGTCTCCGGCGGACTACAGTTGCTCGAGAGCCAGCGCTTTGATGTGATTGTTCTTGATTATCGCGCCGACGAGGACTCTGAGAAATTCCTGGCACGGCTCCGACAATCGGCACGGAACCGGGCCAGCATGTTGATCGCGATTGTCGACGGGGAGTTCAACGCGCGTCCGGTCTTTGGCTTGGGTGCGAATTTCGTTTTGTACCGTCCGCTCTCTGCCGAGCGCACGCGGATCAGTTTGCGCGCAGCTCGCGGCCTGATGCGCCGAGAACGCCGCCGGGCGCCCCGCACTCCGCTTAATTCCAAGGCGAACGTTGCGTATCCGGGGGCTCCGGAAGTGAACGCGCTGTTGACTGACCTCAGCGATGGCGGAACATCACTCCAGACCGCCAATCGTCTGCCTTCGTCATGCAAAGTATATTTTGAGTTTGCGCTACCGGGCCAGCAGCCCCTGGTTCGCCTGTCGGGTGAGGTTGCATGGCAGGACTCAAGCGGGCGCACGGGAATTCGCTTTGTCGATGTGCCCCAGTCTTCACGGCGGCTCATTCAGACTTGGCTCCAGCAGAATAATACTAATGTCACTCCGGCGGCAGGTGTGCCGGCGCAGGTGCCAGCCAGCAAGTCCGCGGGGGTGGCGTCCGACGTTCGACGCGGCGCGATACCCGAAGGTAAAGAGTCTCCGCTTGTCACCAATCCCAGCAATCGACGTGGCGAACTGCGCATGGCGTGCAAGCTTGGAGCCGAAGTCTATCGCCTGGGCACGAGCGTCCCGAATCGCTGCACATTGTCTGACATCAGCGAAGGTGGCTGTTATGTCGAGATGCCGTCTCCGCTGACGGGGCAGGCCGGAGTTGAGATTCTGGTTCGACATGCTGATACAAAGTTGCGCATCAGAGGCCAAGTTCTGGCCACGCATCCAGGATTCGGCATGGGAGTGCGGTTTGTGTTCCGTGATGATGTCGAGCGTGAAGAGGTGATGCGCCTCCTCGCGGTGTTGGCGGCAGGTCCGTCGCTCGACGCGCAAATGCGCTAGTTCTCGCCGAACGTCGTTGCAGTTTGCAACGGTACCGTTCGCAAGCTACGCGGGTTGAGCCTTGTCAGCCAGAGCCTCCGCGACGGCTCTCCGAAAATATTCCAGCGAAAGTTTTAGCCCGCTCCCCAAGTCGATTCTTGGTTCCCATCCCAGCAGGCGCTTCGCTTTTGAAATATCAGGACGGCGCTGCTTCGGATCATCCTGTGGCAGCGCTTCGAATTTGATCTGGCTCGACGATCCCGTCGTCGCAATCACCTTCTTCGCGCACTCGAGAATTGTGAACTCGGTTGGATTGCCAATGTTCACGGGGTCGTGTTCGGCGGATCGGGCCAGACGCAGGATGCCCTCCACCTCATCACTCACGTAGCAGAAGCTGCGTGTCTGCCCCCCGTTGCCATACACAGTCAGGTTTTCGCCCCGCAGCGCTTGCCACATAAAATTTGGAATCACGCGGCCGTCGTTGATCTGCATGCGGGGCCCGTAAGTATTGAAGATGCGGAGAATGCGGGTGTCCACTTTCAAATAGCGGTGATAGGCCATGGTAACGGCTTCAGAAAACCGTTTCGCCTCGTCATACACCGACCGGGGGCCGATCGGGTTCACATTCCCCCAGTAGGTCTCCGGTTGCGGATGCACTGCCGGATCGCCGTAGCACTCCGACGTCGACGCCATCATGAACTTCGCGCCGCAGCGCAATGCCGTCTCGAGGGCTTCAAACGTTCCGTATGATCCCACGCGGAGAGTTGCGATTCCGTGTTCGGCATAGTCCACCGGACTGGCAGGGCTGGCAAAGTGAAAAACGTAATCGAGTTCGCCCCATTCGCCGGGTCGACAGACATCGGCCTCAATGAACTCGAATCGAACCTCGTTCCTCAGATGTTCGATGTTCGCCAGCCTTCCGGTAAGTAGATTATCGGCGGCCACCACTGAGTAGCCTTCGGCAAGCAGGCCATCGCACAAATGCGATCCTAGAAATCCCGCTCCTCCGGTGACCAGCGCGCGTCGAGACTTCAGGCGCGCTCCATTTTCCTTACTCGTAACGGTACCTCCTTGGCTAACGCTGCCGGACGCCCCACACTGTAATAAGAGAAGCCGTGCTCCACCATCACTGCGGGATCATACAAATTCCGCCCATCCAAGACGATTGGATATTTCACGAGGACAGCGAGGCGTTCCAAATCAAGCGCAGCAAATTCTTCCCACTCGGTGAGGATCAACAGCGCGTCTGCGCCGGTCGCTGCTTCATACGCATCGGCTGCAAACTCGACACCCGATTTTAGAACCTCTTTCGCCCGCTCCATCGCCGCCGGATCGTAGGCACAAATATTGCAGCCTTCCCGCAGCAGTTCCTGCACGAGGAGCAATGCCGGAGATTCACGAATATCGTCGGTGCCACCCTTGAAGGCCAGTCCCAGTACTCCGAGTCGCTTGCCGCGAAGGGTCCAGAGCACGCTCCGCACTTTCCGCAGGAAGCGATGCCGCTGATCTTCGTTGATGCGTATCACTTCTTCGAGCAAGCGGAAGTCATAGCCGTTCTCCTTCGCGACCGCCCGGAACGCCATCAGATCTTTCGGGAAACAAGATCCGCCATAGCCAATGCCCGGGTTCATGAATCGCGGACCGATGCGAGAGTCCGTGCCGATTCCGTCACAAACCTGCTGCACATTCGCACCCACCGATTCGCAGATCGACGCAACCGCGTTCACGAAGGAAATCTTCATCGCCAGAAACGCGTTAGAAGCGTGCTTGATCAGTTCCGCGCTCTTGCTGCTAGTGATAATCAGGCGAGGTGGCGTATTGGCTGACTCCGGGCGCGGAATCGCGTCCGCGCGGCCGTAGTACCAACCGCTCGTCAAAGGACCGTAAACTTCCTTCATTACTTCCGCAGCGCGCTCGTTCTCGACCCCCACTACGATGCGGTCGGGATAAAGGAAATCCGTGACTCCCGTGCCCTCGCGAAGAAACTCGGGATTGGAGGCGACATCAAACAACGATGGATCCGCGCCGTTTCGCTGGATAATCGTTCGGATCCATTCGCTGGTATACACCGGGACAGTGCTTTTCTCCACTACGACTTTGTGGTCGTCGATGCCGCCAGAAATTTCGCGCGCAACCGACTCCACGTATGAGAGATCTGCGTCGCCGCTTTCGGTTTGCGGCGTTCCCACCGCGATGAATACAACCTGGCTGTCCCGGGTGGCTGCCTGTAAATCGCCGGAAAACTTGATGCGCTGTCCGCGGTGCCGCGCCAGTAACTCCGGCAGAAAGTTTTCGTGAATCGGAACCTCACCGTTTCTGAGTGAGGCTAGCTTTTTTTCGTCGTTATCAACCAGAACGACGTCGTGTCCCAGATCGGCGAAACAAGCACCCGTTACCAGACCCACGTACCCGGAACCGACTACGGCAATGCGCATAGCGAGCCTTCTCCTTGAAACTTCATTTGCATCTCCGGCTCGTCGGGGTGCAGATTCTTACTGTAGCAGCTTTTATATTCAGACCCGGCGGCGATTGTTCTTGTCGTGATTCCTGGGACCGGAACGGGAATCCAAATCTCACACTAGCGCAAGTCGCTCTCAAAGCCAGCGGATTGCTCGAAATCGCGCTGAAACAAAGAGCGCAAATTATGCAAGACTTTGCGCTTAGCCAGTCCGAGCCATTGTAGTAGCAAGGCGTGAGGTATATAAGAACGTTAACGGATTGTTGCAGTTCGATGAATCGCTTGTTTTCGCGCCCCACTCCTTCCCCGGCGTTACAAGTGCTGATCTCAGTGCGAACCCTGGCAACCTGTTTTGCTGGCAGCACGTTTTGGAGGAACCAGTCGATGCGCCGTTTTTTGTCACTCCCCTACGCAAGTGTAATTTCCGGAGTTTCTTCGCGATCTCGAGAATGTGCGAAATCCGGTTCGACCCGCTTCCTGAACCTCTCTGCGTCCATGTTTGTCCTGTGCCTCGCTCTGGTAGGTTCTTCGCTTGCGCAAACTCCCATGCTGACGAGTCGCGGGGACAATACCCGCAGGGGTGCCAACACGAGTGAAACTCTCCTCACGCCTGCGAATGTGAACTCCGCAGGTTTTGGCAAGCTTTTTACCTTTCCGGTGGACTACATCGTGATGGCGCAACCGCTCTACATGCCGGGTGTAAACATCCCTGGGCAGGGAGTCCACAACGTGGTGTATGTCGTCACCCAGGCCGATTCGGTGTACGCCGTCGACGCCACCAACGGCACCCAACTGTGGTATGCCAGTATGCTCAACGTGGGAGGCACGACGGCCAGTGGCCAGTATCTGCCCTGTGGCAGCGGCCCCGGATTTACTCAGGAAGGGATCGTCTCAACTCCGGTCATTGACCCTACGGCCGGTCCGGCTGGCACGATATATCTCGTGGCCAAGACTCAGCTCAACGGCACCGTTCGTCACCATCTTCACGCCCTTGACATGACAACCGGCGCCGAACAGCCCGGGAGCCCCGTGCTGATTACGGCGACCAGTACGAGCAACAAAGGTCACGTCACTGTATTTAACAGTCTCCACCAAAAGAACCGCCCCGGTCTGTTGCTGCTGAATGGTGTGCTTTACATGGGCTTCGGGTCAAATTTTTGCGACGACGATAACACGGGATGGCTCCTTTCCTACGATCCCGGCAGTCTGTCACAACTTGCTTCCTTCAATGTCTCGCCCGACTGGGGCATAACCTCTATTTGGCAAGCAGGCAACGGCATTGCGGCCGACGAGGATGGATACGTCTACGTGGAAACTTCCGAGGCGGGCTCGCACGGGTACGATGTACCGAACGGCGGGCAGACTTACTGCATGAGCGCTCTGAAATTTACGCCAGAGTTAGCTCTCGCCGATTATTTCACCCCAGCGAGCGTTGCATATCTCAACTCGCACGACCTCGATTTGAGTTCTGTGGGGGCTCTGGTTCTCCCCGATCAGAATGGCCCTTATCCCCATGAACTGGTTGTCGGCGGCAAGCAAGGCGTTGTCTACGTGCTGAACCGGGATAACATGGGCATGTTTTCGCCCGCCGACAGTTTGGTCTTGCAGGAAATCACCTTGGTCCCGACCCGGACCGACGACGTTTTGTTCGCCTCGCCTGCCTATTGGAACAACACTGTCTATTTCGCTCCGGATGCATCGCCGATCTTGGCCTTTCCCTTGTCCGGTGGACTCCTCGGAACTCCCATCTCGGTGGGGAAGTACGCGGGCGCGCACTCGCCGTCCATTTCCGCAAACGGCAACACCAACGGAATATTGTGGGTGATCAGCGGCACGGAAATCGTGGCGTTCGATGCGGTTTCGATGAAATTGCTGTACACCACGAACCAAGCGGTGGGCGGGCGCGACAAGTTGACGGCCCTCGGTCACTTCGCGACCCAGACCGTAGCGGACGGCCACGTTTATGTCGGCACCCAAACGAGTCTGGTGGCCTATGGACTGTTCCACGCCGTCACGCTTACAGGAGGCGCGACGCAGACGGCTACCGTGGGCACAGGGTTGCCTTCGCCCATTCAAATCAACGTGGCGAACCCTTACAACGGAGTGCCTGATGTCGGCGCCACCGTAACCTTCACCGATGGCGGCAAGGGTGGCGTGTTCAATCCAGCCTCCGTCGTCACCGACTCGAACGGCAACGCCTCGACCAGTTACACGGTTCCGAACAAAGCGGGCACCTATACTCTTACGATGTCGGGAACGGGCTTCAGCAGCGTTACCACGACTGCCACGGCTACGGCCGGCGCCGCCATCAAGATTGTCAACTACAGCGGAGCGAAGCAAAGTGGGGCTGCTGGTACCACACTCCCCAAACCGATTATCGTCCAGGCACAGGACGCACTTAAGAACGGTGTTGCAGGCGTCACGGTCAACTTCGTGGCAAACAAAGGGGCGGTTCCGAATCCCGCTTCCTTCGTCACGGGTACCAACGGATTGGCGAGCACGACATTACAACTGCCTACCACCGTCGCTGCCATCACCGTCACCGCCAGTTCCACCGGCTTTAAGAATGTGACATTGGCGGAGAATTCTGTTCCCGGGCCGCCTGCAACTGCGACAGTCGGCAATGGAAACAATCAGTCTGCGCCCGCTGGGACACAACTGCCTCAGTCTCTGACCGTGGCCGTAACTGACCAGTACGGTAATCCGACGCCTGGCGTCTCTGTGAGTTTTGACGATGGCGGCGCGGGTGGTTCTTTCCTGAACAACAATCCGTTCGTGACCAACAATTCCGGTATCGCGACGCAGGTCTATGTGCTACCCGCCCATCCCGGTGTGGTCACAATTAGCGCCACTGTCGCCGGAGTTTCGAACGCTGCCGTCTTCACCGAAACGGCTCAGTAGACGCGGGGCGGGAGAATAATGACTGGCGTCGCCTTCCCGAGTTGGTCCTATCCCTGAGTCCGGCGGGTGCCCGAAGGATGCCTGGCTCACGCGGCCGATTGACTTCGCCTCGATTTCGGGGGAAACTCGCCACTGAGCCTGCTTTTAAGCGCATGCGTGCTGGCCACCGGAACACGCTATGTTCCCGCCACCTATGTCGAGGACCGAGTTCCGCCCTGACGATTCGCATCTTGAGTTGAGTCGTCTGCTTGAACAGCACATCCTCGCCGGATTTCCCCCTGATCTGTGTCTCGATTTAGTTCTCAACGAACTTGTTGTTCGCGCTGCCGAAGCCACGCGTGCCAGTGCCGCTGCCATCGCGCTCACCCGAGGAGACGAAATGGTTTGCCGCGCCGCCACCGGAGAACTTGCTCCAGACCTCGGTGTTCCTCTCAGCACACGCGACGGCCTCTCGGGCGCATGTCTTCAGACGCGTCAGCCCCAGTTGTCGGTCGATACCGAGTTCGATCCTCGCGTCGATCCAGCCGTGTCGCGCCGCATCGGTATTCGCTCCATCCTTATCGTTCCTATCTTTGAAAGCGTGGACGAGAACAATACCGGTGAAAAAAGTAAGGATCGCATCGCCCCATTCGCCGGCGTGCTCGAAGTCTTCTCCAGTTCTCCCGCGGCCTTCTCGCACGCGGACCAAAAGCGGCTGGAAGGATTCGCCGAAGACTGCGTCCGCATTCGCCGCGCTGCCGCTGATCTTAGTCAGCGCAAATCGGTTCCAGCGGTCATTTCTCCCGAGGTTTTGCCGGCGGAGGGCTTGCTGCCCGGCGCTCCGCGGACGCTTCGCAGGCCCTACGAAGCCTGGACATTAGCCCTTGGAGCACTCGCCATCCTCGCCACCATCAGCGTCAGTTTCCTGATCGGTTCGCGCATCGGGTGGCTTCGAGCCGGTGGATTTCACGCTCAGTCCGCGCAATCGACTCCGGCCGGAACGCGCGTTGGATCTGGGTCGAGGATGGCTGCCAAATCCCCCGACGCAAAGTCGACGCGCGCGGCAACCGCAAAACCTGCGATAGCCCGAGCACCCGAAGACGAACTGGTGGTCTACGAAAAAGGGAAAGTTGTCTTTCGCATGAAGCCAGCCCCCGCTCAGGGGGATACCAACAAGTCGAAAAGTGATTCCATCGTAGAAGCGTCCTCTACAACCCGGATGGCCCGATTCCAAAGTATTTGGCTGGCCCCGTCCCAAGCCGAATCGCGGTTGTTGAGCCGCACAGAGCCTCAATATCCCACGGAAGCTCTTGCCGAGCACCGCGTCGGCAACGTAGTCCTCGAAGTGCAGGTCGCCGAAGACGGATCCGTTGCTTCCGTTCGCGCGCTCAGCGGAGATCCACTCCTTACTCCCGCCGCCGCTGACGCAGTTCGAAGTTGGCGGTACCAGCCGTATCGTCTCCATGACCGTCCCGCTCAGTTCCAGACCGACGTGACCCTCAGCTTTGCGCTTCCTGACTGATTCCTGAATCGCGAGCTTTTAATATGCTCGACAAGCGAGTTCAGTTCTAGAATGGTCGGCATGGGGAAATGCTTCTCGATTTTCGTGGCGATCGTGCTCGGGTTTAGCTTGGCGGGATTTGCGACAGCTCAGAGTGATGATGGGCCGATGTCAAATCTGTATTTCGTGGTTGTGCGAGATTACAACGGCAAACCCGTGAGGAACGCGGCCGTGGTCTTGCATCCCGTGACCAAAAAGGGGAATCAGGCGCGCGGAGGCCTGGAGCTGAAAACGGATAACGATGGGAAGACCAACATTGACGGGATTCCGTACGGTCCTCTGCGAATTCAGGTGTTGGCGCCCGGGTTCCAGACTTTTGGGGAAGACTACCGCATCGACAAAGCGGAAATGCAAATCACCGTGAAGCTGAAACGGCCCGGCGGGCAGTACTCCATCTACGATAACCACGGAGACATGAAGAAGTCTGATGAGCAAAAACCCGCCGACCAAAAACCGGCGGAACCGAAACCCCCGCAATAAGACCAATTGCGTTACGACGGAGCCAAGAAATACGGAGCCAGGAATAATGAAGCGACCCAGGGAAGGGAAATTGAAACTCGCATTGGCCGTTGCGGCGGCCATGGTGTTTGTCTTTATATTTGCCGCTGGCTTGGCAATGGCTCAGGATGGCGACGGGCCGACGTCGAGTGTGCGATTTGTCGTGGTTCGCGATTCCGACGGCAAGCCCGTGAGGAACGCCGAGGTGGTTCTGCATCCCGTGCAACGCAAGGGGAAACAGGCCAAGGGCGAAATCGAATTGAAAACGGATGCGGAAGGCAAGACCAGCGTCGATGGAATACCCTACGGTCCGTTGCGTGTGCAGGTGCTGATGCCGCATTTCCAGACGTTCGGAGAGGACTATGAGATCAACAAAGCCGAACTGGAGATCACTGTAAAGCTGAAGCATCCGGCCGGGCAGTACTCAATCTACGACGACAAAAAGCCGCAATAGCGCCGATTGCGGCCATGGGCCGGGCAACCGCGGCTAAGTATGTTTCTGGCAACAGGTGACAGGGAGGGCTGAGTGTCCTACAATCACCCTGCCATGGCCGTACAAGAATTAACCGTCGAACGTTACGAAGGAGTGGCGGACGATCAGCGAATTCTCTTGCTGCGCGGACCGATCACAATGGAAACCGCGCCTCAATTCGAACGCGCAGTGCACCACGAGTGTGCCGACACGATGATCCTCGATTTGTCGGATGTGCCCTACATCGATTCCGTGGGATTGGGTTCTCTGGTGGCGGCCTACGTTTCGCACCAGAAGACCGGCCGGTGCCTCGTGTTGACCGGCGTCAAGCCGCGTGTGAAAAAGATCATGGATATCACCAAGGTGAGCGATTTCTTCGTGACCTTCGGCACCACGTGGGAAGCCGTCGAGGCGTTAGCCAACACCGGCACAGCCTGAGGCAAACTGACCTCTGAGGCCTTCCGCCCACCTGGCGGATCGTGAATCGAGAGGGTCAGCGGCGCCATCTAAAAGAAATCGTCTAAGTAAGCGCTCGCTGACGCCTATGGATCTTCTTTACCGTTATTCCAAGCAGTATTGGAAACTATTTCTGGCCGCTCTACTTCTGGCCGCTACCAATCAAATCTTTTCGCTCCTCGATCCTCTCATTTTTCGGCATGTGATCGACAGCTACGCGACAAAGTATCACCAGTACACGCAGGCGCAATTTATTCGCGGAGCGGGCCTGTTGTTGATGGCTGCGGTCGGGGTGGCTTTTGTGTCGCGGGTCGCCAAGAATTTTCAGGACTACTTTGTCAACGTCATCGTGCAGCGGCTGGGAGCCAAGATGTATTCGGATGGCATCCGCCATTCTCTGGATTTGCCCTACCAGGTCTTCGAAGACCAACGGAGCGGAGAAACCCTGGGCAAGCTGCAAAAAGTCCGCAGCGATGTAGAGCGATTTATTACCGCGCTTATCAATATCGTTTTCATTTCCGTCGTCGGCATTTTCTTTGTGATGATCTATGCCTTCCGGGTGCATTGGTCGATTGCGCCGGCATTTCTGATTACGGTTCCGTTGCTCGGCGTAATCAGTTCCGTCCTCAGCAAGCGCATCAAGAAAATGCAGAAGACGATTGTCGCCGAAACCACTGCCCTGGCTGGTTCCACGACCGAGTCGCTGCGCAACATTGAACTCGTGAAGAGCCTGGGTTTGGCCCATCAGGAAGTCGGACGACTGAACGGGATCACGGAAAAAATTCTCAAGCTCGAACTCAAGAAGGTGAAGTATCTGCGCAGCCTGAGTTTCATTCAGGGGACGGCCGTCAACGCGCTGCGAACCAGCATTTTGTTCTTAATGCTGTATTTAATCTTCCGACAAGAAATCACCATCGGGCAATTCTTCTCTCTGATGATTTATTCGTTCTTTATTTTTACCCCACTGCAGGAGCTAGGCAACGTCATCAACATTTATCGTGAAACCGAAGTCTCTCTGCAGAACTTTCAGCAGATCCTCGATACCCCGCGCGATCCAAAGCCTCTGAACCCGGAGCCGGTCGACGAACTCATGACCTTGCAGTTCGACCAGGTTAGTTTCCAGCATCAGAGTTCGTCGATGCTGGCATTGGACGAGATTGGATTCAGTGCGGCCCGCGGAGACACGATCGCATTCGTCGGACCGTCGGGGGCGGGGAAGTCTACTCTGGTGAAGCTGCTCGTCGGTTTGTATGCTCCGAAGTCGGGAGAGATTCTTTACAACGGCATTCCGTCCAATCGCGTCGATCTGGACCTGCTGCGTGAAAAAATTGGGTTTGTTACGCAAGACACGCAGCTTTTCTCGGGTTCGATCCGCGAGAATCTCCTCTTCGTAAATCCGAAGGCAACGGACGAAGAGTGCATGGAGGTTCTGAATCAGGCCGCTGCGCACAGCCTCCTCTCGCGCGCCGACCGCGGGCTAGACACTCTCATCGGCGAAGGGGGAGTGAAAGTTTCAGGAGGTGAAAAACAGCGCCTCTCGATTGCGCGCGCCCTTCTGCGCCATCCGCAGTTGCTGGTATTCGACGAGGCGACTTCTTCGCTCGATTCGCTCACCGAAGAAGAAATCAGCCGCACAATTCGCGAAGTCGCCATGAATCAAGAGGCGATCACGATTCTGATTGCCCATCGCCTTTCCACGGTGATGCACGCCGATCGCATCTATGTTCTCGAGCGCGGCCAGATCTGCGAATATGGGCGGCACTCGGAACTCCTCGACAGAAAAGGCCTGTACTACGCGATGTGGCGTCAGCAGGTCGGTGAACGCGAGGCGGTCGCGCAAGGCAAGTAAGCGCGGGGTCAATCGAGGTAAGGCTAACCGGCCATGGATTCGATAGCGGCTACGGCCTCGTCCGTAAGCTCGATTTCGCGACTCTGTAAATCCTGCTTCATGTGCTCGGCGTTGGAAGTTCCGGTCAACGGAAGTATCCGAATGGCCCGCGCAAAAGCAAATATGAGCTGAGCCGGTGTCGCATTGGCGGCCTCGGCGAGATCAGCGATCGAAGGATGCTGTAGCACGTCCCGATTTGCGGTAAGAAGCGAGAATCCCTGATAAACAATTTTTCGGTCATTCTCGTTGCAGAACATGCGGACCTCGCGATCCCAGCCCAGCCTGGCGTAGGACCGGTTCTGCACAAACGCTGGAAGTTCACTTCCAGCCGCCGCCATCTGCTCCAGGTGGCTTAGAGAAACATTACTCACGCCCAGCAGACGCGTCCTGCCGGCATCGCGTTCCTTGCGCATCGCCTCCCAAACCTCGGCATCGTCGGAGGTCCAGTCGTAATTCGAGGAGGGTCCATGCAACACATAACTGTCGACGTGGTCAGTCCCAAGATGCTCGAGCGAACTCGCCATCGACTGCGCGACTTGAACTGAAAGTGACGCGACCGGATCGTAAGGCAAGCGATGGTCCTGGCCGCGCTGATAGGTAAATTTCGTTTGCAGAAAAAGTTGGTCCCTCGTGACGAGCCCATCGCGATACATGGCCGCCAGTCCCTGACCCACGCCTTCTTCAAAATAGTGGCGGCGTTGATTCGCCGTATCAATGGCCCGAAATCCTGCGCGAATCGCCAGCTCAACCAGAGCCGCGGTGCGATCTTCTTTCCAGGCTGTGCCGTAGAGAAAGTCAGGCGTGAACGGTTTATCGACAGGCATCGAGCGATTCAATCATAGGCTCCGCTCTTGGACCCCGCTCACGCAATCACCGGCTTGTTGCTGACTCCAGCCGTCCCAAACACGCGCCGATAGCGTTCGATTTCAGACGGCGTCCCGAGCGCCTTGGCATAGTTGTCGGAGAGCTTGACCGCTGGCTTGCCTTCAACCGTCGCGACCTTGCAGATCAGGCTGACCGGGTCAAAGTCACCGCCGCCTGCCGGATCGCAGCTCCGGAAATCGTTGGTGAGCAGAGTTCCCCAGCCTGCGCTGAAGCGAATCCGCCGTTCCGGTGTCCACTTTGTGCGATCCAGGAAATCGGCTGCGTTGCGAAAGTCGGCCGGGGCAACGCCGTTGGCCATCGCTCCTCCAAAATAAGCGTGCAGTCCAAGAATGTCGTCGACGTCAAGCGCGTCCGAAGCAATAATGCGCTTCTCAGCAGGATTCCGTCCGCGCGCCTTGAGCCACGCGATGTACTCGTCGCCTCCGATGTAGGGATTCTTGCTATCGATGCGTTGACCCGTCCAATCGGCGGCCCACTCGGGAGCGTTTTCGAGAAACTGCGTCGTGCCAAACGTATCCGGCAACATGATCCGCAGTGCGCCATCGTAAGTCGACTGCCAGAGTTCGAGGACACGATACTGCGAAGCTCTCAGGGCATCATCGTCTCCGTCGGGCACGAGGGCGGCGAGCACCATCGGGATCTCGTGGGCGTTGGTGCCGATCGCCTCAAGATCGTGCTTATGGGCGAGAAATGCGTTCGAAGTTCCTGTGAACGAGCTGCCGAGATTCGCCGCCATGGCGCTGACGACGTATTCCTGCCACAGAAAACTATGCCGGCGGCGAGTGCCGAAATCGGCAACCGCCAAATCGGGTACGCTCCGCAAGCGCTCGATCTTGCTCCATAGCTTTGTCTTGGCTCTGGCATACAAAATATCGAGTCCGAACTCGCGCAGCTTTTTTAGACCAGCTCTGGTCTTGAGTTCGTCGAGAATTGAAAGCGCATAAAGTTCCCACATGGTCGTCTCGGTCCAAAGACCGTCGAACGCGAGATGAAATTGACCGTCCCGAACCGAAAGTTCGTAGTCGGACAACCGGAAGTCCTTTTCCAGCCATTCCAGAAATGCGGGCTCAAAGATTCCGCGGCGTCCGTAAAACGTATTGCCCGCGAGCCAAACCAGTTCCGACCGCCGAAAGCGCAATTCGCGCGCGTGTTCCATCTGATGGATCAGTTCTTCGCGCGGAAACATGTCAGCGAGGCGCACGGAGGTCGTGCGGTTAAATAGCGAGAACGACACCTTGGTTTTCGGGTAATGCTTCCAGATGAACTGCAACATCAGTAGCTTGTAGAAGTCAGTGTCAAGCAAAGACCGGGTGACCGGGTCGAGTTCCCAGTTGTGGTTATGCGCTCGCCGCGCGAAATTGACGATCATTGCGTACTATCCTCTGTGACGACCGCAAGAAAATCAACCCGGCCGGAATGGTCGAGGGGATGAACTAACGAGGTGCCTTCCCCTCGCGTTCCGGCTGACTTTGGCGAGCGAAACAGGGTACTATCGAATTCCTGCATGAGAATGCCACGGCCCGTGACCGCTGCCCGAAACTATTCATCCTTACTTGTCGCTCTTGGACCGACCCACGCGGCAGAGTCTTCGCTCCGCGCATTGCACGCCCTGGCCGTCGGCCTTTTGCCCGCAATGTTCCTGCTGCGATCAACCCGCGAAGAGGTCTACAACATCCTCTGGGCGCTGGTGTTTGGCTTCGCCACGCTCAACATTTTGAGCCTCGGCGCTCGCCGTTTCGAAGACCAAAAAAGCGGCCTCAGTTTTGGCGAGATTCTAGCCATCCTCGTCGTACTGGTATCGATCGTGCTTCTAGGCTGGGAGATGCTGTATCAGTTCCACATCCTGCCGATCCGCATTACGCCCCACTGAGCGGCTCGCTCTGTCGCAACTCGGACGGGATTCCCGCTGAAACTTCGATTGCGGTATGATCGCGGTGTGGCGAAACGCGAGAACAATTTTGATGTAACCTGCCCGTGCTGCGGCGCGGTCCTGAAGATCGACCCCTCGATCCGCGGCATCATCGCTCACACGGCTCCAGTCAAGCCGAAGACCTTCAACGACATGGAAGAAGCCGCACGCGCTATGAAAGAGCAGGACAGCCGTCGCGACTCGATCTTCCGCCAGTCGATGGAAGCGCAAAAGCATGCGTCGGAGTTGCTGGAAAAGAAATTCCAGGAAGCCGTGAAGAAGGCGAAAGAGACTCCGGACACGGGACGGCCGATTCGAGATTTCGATCTAGACTAAGAGCAGTTCTCAGTTCCTGGTTCTCAGTTCTCAGTCAAGGGTCAGAGGTTTTTCACTGGGAACTGAGAACTGGGAACCTCTAATGACGCCTCTCCTCCTTGGCCATCGCGGCGCGCGATCTTCGCGTGAAACTCCTGAAAACACGCCGGCCTCGTTCGAACTCTGCTTGCAACACGGCTGCGACGGATTCGAGTTCGACGTGCGACGCTCCGCCGACGGAAAGCTCGTCATCTGCCACGACCCGACCAGCAATGGAATGAATATCGAGAGCACGGCGGCGCAAACCCTGGCTTTGCCTGCGCTCGAAGATGTTTTACAGCACTTTGCCACTCGCGCTTTTCTCGATATCGAACTGAAGGTCGCGGGGATGGAGCCGCAGATACTCATAGAGTTGCGCAAAGATCCACCACAAAAGCGATACGTGGTTTCTTCTTTCTTGCCCGAAGTTCTCACCGTGCTCCACGATCTGGATGCGACGATTCCCTTAGGCTTCCTGTGTGAAAAACGAAGCGAGCTTCAATCATGGCGAGATGCTCCGGTTCAGTGGGTGATTCCGCACTCTAAGTTGGCGGATCGCGAACTCATTGACGCGGTGCATTCGGCTGGGAAGAAGTTCATGGTCTGGACCGTCAATCGCGTCGACCAGATGCGCGCCTTCGCAGAGTGGGGGGCGGACGCGATCATCTCCGACGAAACGGAATTGCTGGCTCAGGCGCTGCGCTAGTTTTAGAACACGCTGGTTTTCCAACACGCTAATTTTCCAACCGTCCGCCGCCATTGCCCGCGGAAGTTCGCCTCATTTAGAGTGATTGCTCATGTCCACTACTGGCGAACGATTTGAGCGAGCTGTAGAAATCATGGCGAGGTTGCGGGCTCCGGGCGGGTGTCCCTGGGATCGCGAACAAACCTTCGACACCATCAAGCCCTACACGCTCGAAGAAGCGTATGAAGTCCTCGAAGCAATTGACAATCGCGACTGGCCGGAGTTGACCGGAGAATTGGGCGATTTGTTGTTGCAGGTGCTCTTTTATTCGCAGTTGGCGAGCGAGGAAGGGCTCTTCTCGGTCGACGATGTGCTCGATCGACTTTCAAACAAACTGGTGGACCGCCATCCGCACGTGTTTGGAGATGTGAAAGCCGATACGTCCGCGGAAGTGCTGCGTAATTGGGAGGCGCTGAAGGCGCTAGAGAAAGAAAAAGAAAAAGAGAAGAAACGACTGGCCGATGCAGGCGGTCAGAGCGGGCCAGCGTCGGCAGCGGTCGATCTCAACGCGCAGTCTGTACTCGCTGGCGTGTCATCGAAAATGCCCGCGCTGATGGAGGCCTATAAACTCAGTTCGCGTGCCGCACGCGTGGGCTTTGACTGGCCAGAGATCGAAGGACTTTTTGCGAAACTCGAAGAAGAGACGGACGAGTTACGAGAAGAATTGAAATCCTTGCCGAATCTCAATCATCCACCCGCCGGGACAGAAATCGCCGGAGCAGGAAGACGCGACCTTCCGGCTGAACTCCGGGAGCGAGTCGAAGACGAGGTGGGGGACATGTTCTTTGTGCTCGTGAACATCGCTCGCTATCTGTCGCTCGACCCCGAATCGGCATTACGAAAAACGAATCGCAAATTCAGAAACCGTTTTCGATGGATGGAAGAGCGATTGGCTGACCGCGGGCAGACGCCGCAACAGGCGTCGATGGGAGAACTCGAAAGCTTGTGGCAAGAAGCGAAACGGCAGGAAAAAACTGCATGACGGACGCTAAAGCCGCTGCGATTGCTGGTCCCACCGCTGAAGTGAACGTCCGCAAATGCGAAACGATCGAGGAGATGCGGGCCTGCTTCGATCTGCAGAAGAAGGTGTGGGGGTTCGCGGACGCCGATCTGATTCCGATCCGCATGTTCGTCGTAGCGGCGAAGATTGGTGGCCAGGTGGTGGGTGCGTTCGCCGGAGCCAGCGACAAGAGTCGCTTGGTGGGATTTGCGCTGGCGATTCCCGGAATTCGGAATGATCGCAGCTATCTGCACTCGCAGATGTTGGCTGTAGACGGGGAGCATCGCAATGCCGGACTCGGGCGGCGTCTGAAGCTGTATCAGCGGAAAGATGCACTGGCGCGCGGCTTTGAGCTGATGGAGTGGACCTTCGATCCCCTGGAAATTAAGAACGCATATCTAAACATCGAGAAGCTGGGAGCCATCGCGCGGCGATACAACATCAATCAGTACGGGATCACATCGTCACCGTTGCAGGGCGGCCTGCCCACTGACCGGCTAGTGGCCGAATGGTGGCTCGGATCGAAGCGTGTCGAGTCCGTTTTAGCGCAGCGTCCACGCGCCGAGATCAAATACCGCGTGCATGTTGATGTCCCGGCGGAAGTCTATGACTGGAAGGTGGTCGAAGCGACGCGCCCGAAAGCGCTGGCGGTGCAGGAGACTAACCGCGCGAAATTTGTCGCCGCGTTCGCCGAAGGGCTATCGGTTCTCGGCTACGAGCGCGACGAGCGAGGCAACGGACGGTTTTTGCTCGGGGACTGGGACGAGGACTTGCTGTACTAGATAGACTGCAACAGACTCGATAGGCCGCAACAGACTCGCTTGCTCTCGCTGATGGCATCCTTCTATACTTGCGCGTCCTAAACATAGGCGTCTTAACCTGGCGGATCTCGTGCGCTCATGCCGCTGTCAAAACCTCACGAATTGGATCGACAAAAGAAATCATGAAAATTGAATCGGTGACGTTGCGTGAAATTCAAATGCCGCTCGTGCATTTTTTCGAAACGAGCTTTGGCCGGATCTACAGCCGCAGCATCCTGCTGGTTAGCGTCGAAACTGACGGTGTGCGCGGATGGGGAGAGTGTGTCGCGGGGGAAGATCCGTTTTACAGTCCGGAGTGGACTGAAACGGCGTGGGCAACCATGCGGCGCTACCTGATCCCGATGTTGCTGCGTGGCGATATGCCCTCCGGACGCGACTGCCCCGCCCGTTTCGCTCAGGTTCGCGGACACCGCATGGCGAAGGCCGCCCTCGAAAACGCAGTGTGGGACGCTGAGGCGCGGCAGAAGCAGCAGCCGCTCTGGAAATTACTGGGAGGTTCCCGCCGCGAGATTGCCTGTGGAGTTTCGATCGGCATTCAAGATAGTCCCGAACAGCTGATGGAGAAAATTGAAACTGAATTGGCGGCCGGCTACCGTCGAATCAAGATCAAAGTCAAGCCGGGATGGGACCTGAACATCCTGGAAAAAGTCCGCTCCCGATGGGCGGACATCGTCCTCAGCGTCGATGCAAATTCCGCATATACTCTCGACGAAGTTGAGCATCTGCGCAAATTCGACGCCTTCCACCTGCTGATGATCGAGCAGCCGTTATGGAACGACGAAATCTATCTTCATGGCCGCCTACAAAAGGCGATCCAGACCGCGATTTGTCTGGACGAATCGATCCTCAACGCACGCAATGCCGATTTTGCACTTGAGATCGGGGCCTGCCGCATCATCAACATCAAGGTGGGACGGGTCGGCGGCTTCAGCGAGGCGATTAAGATTCACGATGTCGCCAAACGGCACGATGTTCCGGTATGGTGCGGTGGAATGTTGGAGTCGGGGATTGGAAGGGCGCACAACATCGCGTTGTCGACTCTGGAGAATTTCCGTTTGCCCGGAGACGTGTCGGCGTCGAGACGCTATTGGAAGGAAGACATCGTCGAGCCTGAAGTTGAAGTGCGTGCCGATGGCATGATCGCTGTCAGTGACGCGGCCGGTACGGGTTATCGGGTCCGTGAAGATCTGGTGAAGCAATTTACGGTTCGCGAAGAAACCTTTCGCGCTGGCAAGAGTTAGCGCCCTCGCGTCATCGCTTCCGTTTACTTCCGGCAGATTTTGCCATTGGCTGCGATATCGCCCTCTGCGGCTTCTTCTTTCTTCAACAACTCTACGGCCTTGGCAAAAGTGAGGTCTGCCGGCACGCGCTTGAATCCGCTGAAAACTTCCGTCGAGACAAAGTTGAGAGTCTTCACCAGAAGGATTTTGCCGGTGAAGTGAAGGCCCATGCTTGAAATTTCCCAGACATTGCCGCCCACTTCCTGCTGCTGCACCGTGAAACGTCCGCCGCGATCCAGGTGGCCGAGAATTCCCCAACCAAACCCGACCTCCTTGAAGAGCGTGCCGTCAATCTTAGCGATCCGCAAACCGGTTGGATCGATCAATACGACGCCTTCCATGCCCGTAAGTACTTCTTCGACTCGCGACGGAGGCTGGTAACCGGGTTCGGGATGGAACTTCAATTTGATGAGCATCGAGCCGGCACGCCCAATGCCCTCAGAACTCGGCTCCTCACCCGCATATTCGTACACGAAGGCTTCTGGCATCGCACGGACGATGCGCATCGTGCGCTCCGCATTCTCGCGCTCCTGCGTGCGTTTCTTCCGCAGTTCTTCGGGATTGTCGATGAACCTTTCCACGCGAGCCTCTTCGGCTCGTTGTTGTTCGGGCGTCAGAGTCTGGCCGTTGTATCCGATTACCAGGCCGGCGGTTGCTTCTTTGGTCTCGACGTAGATGCGGGTTGTCGATCCCGCAGGCGTTGTCTTGACGCCGCGAAACAGGAACCGGTTGTTTTGATCGTCAGAGGCCTTGATTTCGTTCTGTACTGCCCTCCGCACCAGTTCTGCCGGATCGCGATCGGCAGAGATGCTGGGTTGCTCTCCGGCGAAACACATCGCCGAAACCAGCAAAATCCCAGTGCCAAGGTGGCCGAGGCTCCTTGCAGCGCTATCGCGGCAGGTTCTATTCGTGAGCGCCATGATCGGACTTGGGACTGGCATCCTCTTTGGATCATGGTAGCAAACCAAGGGTTGTACGCGGCAAAGCCGCCCACTTTCGGGGCGCAAGTTCTTGACGAAGAACAAGATTCAGCAATTGCCCATCCCCTTGCAACTGCTCCCGAAGCGGACGAATGATTTACAATCGGTGAATTCGCGGCGAACAGAGCGCGAGGAGAGGAAGGCCAGGCAATGGATGCTCCGAAAACGGGAGAGTTCGCCCACATTGGCAAGTCGGTCGTCATCAAGGGGGAGTTATCAGGTTCCGAAGATTTGTACGTCGACGGGAGTGTTGAAGGCAAGATTGAACTCCGCAATCACAGCTTGACAGTGGGACCGAATGGAAATGTGAAGGCCGATGTCAGCGCTAAGGCGGTCGTGGTTCAGGGCAAGTTGGAAGGTGCGGTGACCGCCTCGGATCGCGTCGACTTGCGCAAGTCAGCGGTTGTAAACGGTGACGTGACCACGCAGCGCATCGCCATCGAAGAGGGTGCGTTCCTGCGCGGGAAGGTAGATATTCAGAAAGATGGCAAGGCCGCAGGTTCCGCGTCTTCCTAATCTAGAAGCGCGTGAGACCGTGGCGCTGAGCGCATGGGCTGAGCGTATGATCGGACGCAATCATTCATGGCATCTGTTTCTGACAACGTAATGAAATTTTTCCGGAGCTCCTCGAACCAAGCCGCGGTCCCCGCAGTTCCACAAAAGCTGACTCGGCGCTCCAGTGGCATGGCGGAAATTTCGCGCTTGCTGAATTCGCAAGAGTCGCTGTGCGTTCTCGACATGGGAGCAACTTCCGCCAGTAATATCCGTTTCTTTACGGGCAGAGGGCACAAGAATTACAGCGAGGATCTGTTGCGTTCTTCGCTTGATCCGGAATTACGGGTTCGCGATAGCGAGGGGAACTCGGTTATCGATAGCCAGAGATTTATCTCCGATAATCTGGTCTATGAGAATGCTCAGTTCGACGTCGTCCTGTGCTGGAACCTCCCCGACTACATGGAAGAGAGCCTGGTGAAACCGACCATCGATCGGTTGTGGTCGGTGATGAAACCGGGCGGCTTGCTGCTCGCCTTTTTCCATACCCGCGACGCCGGCCCCGATTCGATTTGTTATCGCTACCACGTCACTGACAGCGAATTGCTGGAGATGCAGGAAGTGAAGTTTGCGCCGCCAGGACGCCCATCGTCAGAAAAACAGTCTCCGCGATTGCAGCGCGTATTTGCCAACCGGCACATCGAAAATCTTTTCCGCGACTTTGCGTCGATCAAGTTTTTTCTCGCGCGCGACGCCATCCGCGAGGTGCTGGTGGTCCGCTAGGTATTTGGCATCGAATCAACTCTTCGAATCAACTCTTCGAATCAGCTACGGAGTCATGCAGGTCAGGCAAGTCTTTGTATGCAGGAGGCGAGCCTTGTGAGCCTGCTCGTACGCTTCCATCTTTTCCTGCTGCTGCCTTCGTTTTGCGCGGTCCGACAGCGGAGGCTTCATCTCATTAAAGTACAGAAAGGAAGTCCACTCGGAGTGAGCGCGGGACTCGCGCAGCTTCAACTCTTTACAGGCGAGGCATTCCGATTCGGACATGACTCGATGATAGTCTCCGATGATGGTCGAAGTCCCGTGCGATTAGCCTTGACTCAGGGTGGCGCTCTTGGCCAAGCGCGGCAAGAGCAATTGGAAGTCTTCCAACGGCACCGGTCCGCTGACGAGTATTCCCTGATAGGCACGGCAGCCGAGGCGGGCCAAAAAGTCACGCTGTCCTTCAGTTTCCACACCCTCGGCCATCACTGACAGACCCATCGATTTGGCGAGGGAAATAATCGTCTGTGCAATCAGGCCGTTGCCTTCGGTGAGGATGTCTCGCACGAACTCCCGATCGATTTTCAGTTGGTCAAGAGGCAAGCGCCCGAGGTATGCCAGGCAGGAGTATCCCGTGCCAAAATCGTCCAGAGAAAACCTCAAGCCGTGAGACTTGAGACGAGTCATTTTAGAGATCACATCCTCAACGTCATCGACCAGCATGCTCTCGGTGAGTTCGAGCCTGAGGTTTTGCGGACCGGCGCCAGTCCGCTCCAGCGTGGCCAGAACATTTTCCACAAAGTCGGGATTGCGCAACTGACGGGCACTGATGTTGACCGCGACGTTGATGTGCGCCGTCTCCTTTCGAGCGGCCCACGCCGCAATCTGGCGGCAAGCGCTTTCCAGCACCCAGTCTCCCATCGGCAGGATCAGGCCTGTTTCCTCGGCCAGAGAGATGAAGCCGTCGGGATTGATGAGTCCGCGTTTCGGATGCTGCCAACGGATGAGTGCCTCCGCGCCAACCAGGGCGTCGCAGTCCACTTGAGGCTGATAGTAGAGTACGAATTGATTCGCCTTGATCGCCTGGCGCAGATCTTCTTCCATCGCCGCGCGGGCATTGACCGCCGCTTGCAAGGCCGGAGCGAAGAAATGCATGGTGTTGCGGCCCGCAGCCTTAGCCTGATACATGGCGATATCGGCCTGTTGCAGAATTTCGTTCGTATTCGTGCTGCTCTGTCGATCCCCAAAAACCGTAATGCCGATACTGGAACTGCTGCGGCATGCGCGCCCAGAAAGCAGATAAGGCTGATCGATCGTGGTCAGGATCTTCTGTGCGATGGTCTTAGCCTGCGCCGCCGCGTCCTCGGCGACTTCAGGCAGGGATTGCAGCAGAACTACGAACTCATCTCCGCCGAGTCGCGCCACGGTGTCGGTTTCGCGGATGCATTCGGTAATCCGCCGTGCAACCTCCTGCAACAATAGATCGCCGATGTGATGGCCCAGCGTGTCATTCAGTGTCTTGAAATCGTCGAGATCGATGAACAGCAGCGCCAGCTTGCGATTGCTTCGAGTGCTCGCCGTCAGGGTTTGCCGCAACCGGTCGAGCAAGAGCCGTCGATTGGGAAGGCCGGTGAGCGGATCGAAGAACGCGAGATTCCTGATCTCATCATGCGCCACTTTTAACTGCTGGAGTTCGCGCTCCCTCCTTTCGGCTCCGAGCATACGCAGTCGGGCAACGCTTCCAATCACCAGCAACGGGGTCAACCCGCAGATGCTAAAAAACCACCAGGACCAATACCACGGCGTTAGAATTCTGAAAGCGAACTCCGCGCTGTTTCCGCTCCACCCGCCGGTGTCATCCTGAGCCTCTACTTTCAAGCGATAAGCTCCCGGCGATAGTTCCGCGAACTGCAATTCTTTCTGTGTAGTCTCCGTCCAATTCGAACTCGCGCCGTCGAGCTGGTAGCGAAATAAAATCCCGGCTTCGCTGCGAACGTTCAACGCGGAGTATCGCGCGATGAGAGAGTTGGCATGGAAGCTTGAGGCTGGATTGGACTGGCCGAAAACATCCGCTCCTTCCATCATCAGCTTGGTGAAAACGACTTTGAGCGGGACCTCGGGTGAAACGCGCGGACGTGGTTTAAACCGCGAGAGTCCAGCGCTGGTTCCGATCCAAACTGTGCCGTCGGGCTCTTCGGCGAACGCGTTTAAGTTGCAGTCATTGAAGGCCAATCCATCGCTCGCGTCGTAATGGCTCCAATGCGAGCCTTCCCACACGTCGACGCCGCGTTCGGTGCCGGCCCAGACGCGGCCCGACGCGTCAGTTTCCAGGAAATAGACAAGTCCTTCGGTGCCGGGTCTCTGGATGCCCTTCTCAACGGCAAAACCCCGAGATTGCATATGGACGCGGTCGATGCCGCCTCCGAAGCGGTATCCAACCCAGATCGTTCCGTTCGCGCCTGCCCCCAATGAAAGCACTTCTTGATTGCTCAGGCCATCCGCGGGTGTGAAGGTTTGCCAGTGGCCGTTCGCATAGGAGGAAAGCCCGTTGGCGCCGCCGACCCAGACTGTGCCGTCCGACCCTTCCGCAACCGCCCAAAATCGCGTCGAGGGCAATTCGTTAACACGCGAGAGTCTTTGATAGGGAGGAGTCGCGACAAACAGGCCGGCATCGGTCGCTGCCCAGAGCCGTTGTTGCCGATCGAAACGCAGAGTGTAAGCCCCATCGGCCAGAAGGCCTCGCGCCTCTCCAACCCATTCCACTCTTCCCGTCTTTACATGGAGCAGCGCCACGCCGCGTGTCTCAGTGCCGATCCAGAGGTCACCGTTTTGAGCCTTCCGAACGCTGTGAACCGGCAGGCCGTCGAGTCCCGCGACTTTGCTCCATCGCATACCGGACCGCGACTTCTCTCCGCGCAGCAACCCTCCTTCAGTACCGATCCACACAGTACCGTCGGTTTGCGGGACGATCTCGTACACAATGTCGCTGGCCAACCCGCTCGTGGTCGAGTAGGTTTCCCACTCCTGGTATCCCCGTAGCTGAGCAAGCCCCCGACCAGCCAACCCGATCCACAGAATGTGCTGCTTGTCCTCGAAGGCAGCGTAAACCGCGCCCCTGAGACCGGAAGACTGGTCGATCTTTCGCCAGCGATTCTCCTCCCGGATCAGCAATCCGTTCGGAGACGGCAGCATAATGCGCCCGTCAGCATCGATATTGGCAACGCCGATCATCGCGCTCCCCGGAACCGGTGCATCGGGCCTTCGAAAGTTGGTCTGCCCCACGGGCAAAACGAACACGCCGTTTCGCGCCCGCACCCAGAGATTTCCGTCGTGGTCTTTCCGGATCACGAGTAAGGTGCGACCTGGCAAGCCGTTGCTTCGTCCGAAGACGCGGGTGCCATTCTCGTCCATGCGGCAGAGTTCCTGACCGCACCCGTACCAGACGGTCTTGCCGTCCACTAAAATTCCGTCGGCCCGCGGCCCGGAGGTTGCCGCCGCCTGAGGAAAACTGCGCAGGGAAAATCCCTCATGACCCGGTTCGGAGTAAAGCTGCATCAGACCGGCGTCTGTGCCGAGATAAGTGTGTCCTTTTCCATCCGACTGAATGCCTTGTTCCCAGCTGATTTTCTTGAAAGGAACGGGAATCTGCTCGAAGCGGTTGCCGTTCAGTCGATAAAGCCCGAAGTTGCCGCCAGCCAGAAGGGTTCCGTCGGGAGCTTCTCCAAATGCTGCGCTGGAGTTAGACGGAAGGCCCTGGGCCGATCCAAACGCCTCGAAACGGTCGCCATCGTAACGGAAGACGCCGTTTTCGGTGCTGACCCAGATGAAACCGATGTGGTCCTGGTAGATCTGCCGTATCGTGAGATTGTTGAGGCCGTCGTTGTTGCCGAAAATGTGGAAGCTATATTCCTGGGCGCGCAGCACTCCCGCGGCAAGCGGGAGAAATAGGGTTAAAATACGCCACATTCGTTTACAGTCTCGTTTACAGTCCACTGATCAATGATATTTGATATGTCGTTGAATTCTTTCAGTTTGCTTCCGCTACGGGATGACTCCGGTAATGCAAAAAGCAGGGTTGGCGGTTACCAGTGACTGGTTCGCCGAAAGCCCAAAATTCGTCTTTGTGTCTTTGCGCCTGGTCCTGGGGAAGGTGCGCGCCTTCGACTGTAACAGCTTACGATAGAAATGGTTACGCGGCTAGCCTGCCTACCGTCGAGTTTCCTTGCTAATATGTAGAGTCAGGCATCGGTTCCGCGCGACGTTTTCCCGCCAACCCCGCCAGGTCCGGAAGGAAGCAACGGTAACGGGCTCTTTCGTGTGCAGTGGGTCGCCGGTGCCTGACTTTTTTTGTCGCAGTCCCGGCGTCTGTCGACCCTGTTTTCCGCAATTGATTGCTCCCATCATGACCAAGCGTCTCTATTACGACAATTCCAAGATGCATGAATTCGATTCGATCGTCGAAGAGGTGCTCCCGATCTCGCCAGAGCAGAATCGGCCGGCTGTCGTGTTGCGCGAATCTGCGTTTTACCCAACCAGCGGCGGGCAGGTTCATGACACAGGATGGCTCACTCTTGAAGGGCTGGGCAGGTTGCGCGTGGCCGAGGTCGCCGACGCAGAAGATGGCCGCGTGTTGCATTATCTCGATGTCGAGGGCAAGTTGCCCGTGGCTGGTGTGGCCGTTCGCGGCAGCATCGATTCCAGCCGGCGGCGCGAACACATGCAGCAGCATTCAGGGCAGCACGTTCTATCGGCAGCCTTCATCGAGCTTTACCAGATTCACACCGTTTCTTTTCGTATGGCCGAAGACTACTGCTCGATTGATCTCGACACGCCGTCGCTGAATGTCGAGAAGATCATCGGAGCCGAGCAGCGGGCCAATGAGGTTGTTTTTGAAAATCGTCCGGTTCGTATCCGTTATGTTTCACGGGCGGACGCGGAGAAGCTTGGCCTGCGCAAGCCTCCGTCCGCGGAGCGCGATGAGTTACGCATTGTCGAAGTCGAGGATTTCGATGTTTCGGCGTGCGGAGGGACCCACGTCTCAGCGACCGGTCAGATCGGCTCGATTCTCCTGCGAAAGTCCGAGAAAGTGCGACAGGGAATTCGCGTGGAATTCGTTTGCGGTGACCGCGCGGTGCGCCTGGCGAGGCGTGATTACACGTCGCTCAGCGAAGCGGCCGCGCTTTTTTCAGCCAAGTTGTGGGATGTGCCCGAGCAAATCCGCAAGAACATCGACGAGAACAAGTCGTTGCGCAAACAAAGGGAAGATGCCTTAGACCAGCTTGCCGAGTCCATGGCACTGGCGGCTCTCCACGCGCAAGCCCTGTCGAACGGACGCAAGGTTGTGATGCATACCTTCTCCGACCGAGACATCGGTTTTGCGAAGCTCTTTGCCCAGAAAGTGACGCGAACCGCAACTCCGGCGATTGCGCTTGTTGCGAGCACAGTGGATCCTCCAGGATTGGTCTTCGCGCAGACTGCTGCATCTGCCGGTGCTCTACCGAACCCTGCCGATATGGGTGCGCTACTCAAGCAGGTGCTGTCTTCGGTTGGAGGTCGCGGCGGCGGAACGCGCGACTTCGCGCAGGGCGGAATCCCATCGGGCATCAAGGTCGACGTGAATACGCTTTTGCGTCAGGCAGCGGATACAATCGGAAGCTGATCCCAATTCCCGCCGCCGGCGGGAAGAAATCCATTCCATGCTTGAGCCGCGGCTGATACTCGTCAATCTTCTCATCAGGCTGGGCGTGGCTGCCGCCTTGTCGAGCGCGCTGGTGCGCTCCAAGGAATTTAAGAATCTCATCTTTCGCGAAGAGCGCGAAACCCGGCACAAAATCTATCTCGCGCTCTGGATGGCGATCCCGATCGCAATCGGCGTCTGGATACGATTCAACGCCAAAAGCTTTCTAGCTGGCGACTTGTCGCTGGAAACCGCTCTTCTGATGGGCGTGATCGGCGGCCGCTTGACTGGAGGCGTCGGTGGCGCGCTACTCTCGTTGCCTGCGACTTTCCATGGCGAGTGGGCGAGCATGCCCTTGAACGTGTTTGCCGGAATCATTGCCGGGCAATTGCGCCGGCTCGCTCCCGAACAAGAAGACATCTGGTCGTTCTCGCCGTTCATCGATCTCAGTCTCTATCGCTGGATTCGCCGCAATCTGCCTCGGCCCCGCGTGTTCGATTGGCAGATTGCTTTCTTTGTCACCATCGTCGGCCTGCGTTTTCTGCAAACTGAAATCTGGCGTTTCTGGCCGAACTCTATCTTCAGCCTCGAGAGTCCCGGTCTCTGGATGGGGATCGGCAATGCCACACTCGAAGGGTATTTGGTGGAGAGCGCGATCTACCTGACCGTGGTTATGGTGGTCGGCACCGAACTGAAAATCTTCAACAGCGTTCGGATTCAAATCAAACTCGAAGAACAAGAACGGTTGCTCCTACAGGCGCGCATGGCCGCGTTGCAGAATCAGATCAACCCGCATTTCTTGTTCAATACGCTGAACTCCATTTCATCGCTCGTCCGTTTCGATCCCGACACGGCGCGGGAGATGATCCTGAAGCTCGCGACCATTCTCCGCCGCCTGCTGCACAGCACCGATTCTTTCGTGCCTTTGCGCGAAGAGGTTGAATTTATCGATAACTATCTCGACATCGAAGTTGTGCGTTTTGGCAAAGACAAACTGCAGGTGATCAAAGACCTTGATCCGGCGTCCCTCGAAGCGATGGTTCCGAGCATGTTGCTCCAGCCGCTGGTCGAAAACTCGATCAAGCACGGACTCTCGCCGAAGATCGAAGGTGGCAGCATCACGCTGCGCAGCCGCGTGATCAAATCGCGGCTCGTGGTTGAGGTGGAAGACGACGGAGTCGGAATGCAGCCAGTTCAGGTTGCTCATCACGCGGAAGACAATGGCCTCACTGGGATGGGAATCGGGATGGCCAATATTGCGGAGCGGCTTAAGGTGCTCTATGGCGACACCGCCAGAATGATGATCGAAGACCGCGAAGGCGGAGGCACGCTGGTCCGTTTGCGGCTGCCCATCCTGCCTAATCCAGAAGAGCTTATGACGGCTTCGACTTCGATGACTGCTCCAGTACCTTTCGGTAAAAGTCTTCGTAAAGCGGAATGATCTTGCTGGAACAATATTTCTCCTGAGCCGCGGCGCGTGCCCGCTTCGCCATGGCCCGCAGGGCCGACTCATCTCCCAGGAGATCGATGGCAAAGCGCGCCATCATGTCCACGTCTCCGACCTCGGCCATAAATCCGCTGACGCCGTGCTCGATCACCTCCGGCACACCTCCGACACGGGTTGCGATCGGGACAACTTCGCAGGCCATGCCTTCGAGAGCCGCCAGCCCAAACGACTCCAGTTCGCTCGGCATCAGCATGACATCCGACATCGCCAGTTTTTCCCGGATCTGATCCTGCTTTCCGAGAAACAGCACATGTTCGTGGATGCCTTTTTGCACCGCCAGCCATTCCGCCTGCGAACGGTCAGGACCGTCGCCAATCAGCAGGAGTTTCGAAGGGATCTTTTTGCGCACGCGGTCAAAAATTTCGATCACATCCAGAACGCGTTTTACCGGCCGGAAATTCGACAGATGCACCAGCAGGCGTTCGTCGTTCGCGACATACTCGCTTCGCTTTTCCAGCCACTTCGCCTTGCGCTGATATTCATCGCAATTCACAAAGTTGGGAATGACCTCGATATGGTTCTTGATATCAAAGATGTTGAGTGTGCGGTTACGCAAATATTGCGAAATGGCCGTCACTCCGTCGCTTTGCTCGATGGAAAAACGCGTGATTGGAAGATAAGAACGGTCAAGGCCAACGAGGGTGATATCGGTTCCGTGGAGCGTCGTGACGAACGGCAAATTGCGCCGCGGCGGAGTAGCCGCCAGCATTTGCTTGGCCAGCATCGCGCTCACCGAATGCGGAATCGCGTAATGCACATGCAACAGATCAAGTTCGTAGAGCTGCGATACCTCCGCCATTCGCGTGGATAGCGCCAAATCGTAGGGAGGGTATTCAAACAGCGGATACCGCGTGACTTCAACCTCGTGGTAGTGAATATTCGGTTCCGGCCCGGTCAGTCGAATGGGCTGCGAATAGGAAATGAAATGAATCTCGTGGCCTCGGCGGGCGAGTTCCAGACCCAGTTCAGTAGCGACGACGCCGCTGCCGCCATAGGTTGGATAACAGGTGATTCCAATCTTCATGCGTCTCCCGCGAATTTCGGGCGGATTTGAGCCCCAACGATACCATCATTGGATTCACGGAAGTGGCTGGGGATGCAGGGCCGGGATGCAGAGCTGAAAATGCAGAGGCAGGCGTGCGGCGTGGGGACGGGTGACTGGCCCGTCCCCACTACAAATGTGGATTTAGTCTCCGCTCGGTTTTTTCGGCGTCAGATCGCAGGCTGCTTTGATTCGACCCAGATCCAACCCGGCCGGAGAAAACTCCGCGATTTGCGACCCGCTTCGCGTGGGGAGTTGCACGTTGAAAACCTGCGCCCCGATCATGCCGCGAACTGTGCCTTTGTCCATGGTGAGGAAATGTCCGCGCATCCAGTTCCAGCCTTTGCGGTAGTTCGTGTCGTCAACGCGAACCCTCACTCCCAATTGCGGCTGTCCCCAGAAGCCGGGCCGATTTGGCGGAGGCAGTCTGACTCCAGGATTGAAGTCGGGAAATTTCAGCTTCCCGTTATCGCAGTAGAGATTCACTCGGGGCTTAAATTCCGGATCTTCGCGGAAATAGTTGTTCGACAAGAGCTGAAACCGGACTCGTTTGGCCCCCGTCATCTTGTCAATCGAACTGAATTCCAACCAGTTTCCACCGGCGCTCACTCCGTCCGCCTCACCCTGATTCGGCGACATGACGCCATTCTGGGCGTTGGCGATGACAGTCATCGCTATCAAAAAAGACAAAAAAACGGCTCCCGCCGTTAACTTAGAACGCATAGTCTTGTGGAACAGACGGGCTTCTTTCAAGTTCTCCTCCAGAGTCACACCCCTACATACTATTGAACCCCGCGGACTGCGAAAAGTTGTATGCGATGTTCCAGCGTCGAGTTCTGAGCCGGTCTACAATTGGGACAAAGTTCAGGAGATCGGCACACCACTATGAACACCTTGCAGCAAGACTGGCCTGCGCTACCGCTGGCGGAATGGGAACCGACCTTTCGTACCCTGCACATGTGGACACAGATCGTCGGCAAAATTCGCCTGACCCTGACGCCACTCGAAAATCATTTCTGGAATGTCGCTCTCTACGTCACGACCCGAGGTTTGACCACCTCGCCAATGCCCTACCAAGGCAGCACAGTCACGGTTCATTTCGACTTTGTGAACCACCGTATCGAGGTCAAAACATCGACCGCTGAACGGGCGATGGCGCTCGCACCCAAGTCCGTTGCCGTCTTCTATCGCGAGCTATTTGCATTGCTGCGCGAACTTGGCATCGACATTCATATCAACCCCAAACCGCAAGAAGTCCCCAATCCCATTCTTTTCGACCAGGATGAGACCCATGCCGCCTACGACCCGGAGTATGCGAATCGCTTGTGGCGCATCCTGCGGTCCACCGATACGGTGCTTAAGGAATTCCGCGCGCGTTTTATCGGCAAGGCAAGTCCCTCCCATTTTTTCTGGGGCAGTTTCGACTTATGTTGCACTCGTTTTAACGGCCGTCGCGCCCCGGCACGAAAGGGTCTGATCACTTCCGAATCCTATTCCCACGAATGCAGCAGCATCGGCTGGTGGCCCGGCGGCGGAGGTGTGCCCGGACCCGTTTTCTACTCCTACATGGCCCCCGAACCGGCCGGCTTTGGTGAGCAGCCGGTTGGTCCGAAGGCCGCGTTATATCAGACCACCATGCACGAGTTCCTGCTGGATTATGACGACGTGCGGCGCGCCGCTTCGCCACCGGCAGAGCTTCTCCAGTTCGCACAAACCACATATGAAGCCGGAGCAAATCTCGCCGGATGGGACCGCGGTGCGCTCGAACGGCACTGACCGATCCGCTGACGGGTTCAGGACGTGGCGCTTAATCCAGGTCCACGACCACCGTCCCGCCTGCCATAAACATGCTGCCGCCGACGTCGCAGTAGGTCTGCGAGTAGGTCGCGCTCAGACCCTTGTGAACATCGACTCCGTGAGGCGTCAAAATTCGCAGTTCGCCGTTGGTGATGGGAAAGCTGATCTGCGTACAAGACTCGCTGAGCGTTGTTGAGGTCATCGGCCCGATGTTCCCATCAAAGCGGCAGCCCGGAGTACTTGGTTTTACGCTGTTGAGGCAGTAGCCTGGGCCGCCGTTTTTCCAAAGATGGAACGTTCCGTTCCCATAGTGGAAGCCATTCAACTGGGCCTGGTCGTTCTCTTGATCTTGATTCTGATATCCGCCGGACATCAAGGTGAACTGATAGGCATTGATTTCGGGCAGCGCGAAGACTACGGCACCGCCGCTCAGCGATTGGCCGAGGAGGTTCGGCGGTAACAATAGCAACAGGAAGCAGGGGATCAACTGCGGTATTTTCATGGTGCGTCTCCAATCGACAGGTAGTGAGGAATGCCAGCCCTAGGCAGGCTGCGGGAGTGCGGCAGCAATTAGCTCGGCATTCAGCGTTGGAGGACGCCCAATTGGGGAGGAACTACGACTGTTCGTGCGAATCGCCGCCCTTCATAAGAGAGACGGCGACTGCCGAATCGTTTTCCGGCTTTTGCCGCAAACGATTGTGAATACAGTGAATTACAATACATCCATTCATCGATGAGTTGCAGTCTTAGACAGAGGAGGAGAATTCGGGAGACGGAATCCGGCCTGGGTTGGACAGCATGGGCCGGACATCATGGATCAAACGAAGTAGGTCCGTGCTAAGTGGGGTCTGTCGTCCACCGCGAGTACACTCTGATCTCAGCTCTTATGCGCTCCAGGTACTCTCGGGATTCTCGTGGGAAATTCGCTGGTCGTTGGTTAGCGCGGTTGGCGTGGGCGGTCATGCTTTTTCTGTTGGCGGGGGCAGTGTCCGCGCAGAAAGCGTCCGCGCAGAATAGCAGCCCGACGGCAACTCGAATCACTCTCGATCAGGCCGTCGATCTGGCGCTGGCCCACAACCATTCGCTCCTGGCGACACGAACGCAGATCCTCCAGAATCAGGCGCAGGAAATCACGGCAAATCTGCGCCCCAATCCGACTCTTGGCCTGGATTGGCAGTTCATTCCGATGTTTAGCCCCGATCAGTTCACCGCGGACAACGTAGACAATATTCAACAGTTCGACCTCGGCCTCGGATACCTCTTCGAGCGCGGCCATAAGCGCCAGCGGCGATTGCAGGCCGCCCGGGATACGACCGCCGTTACCCGCGCCCAGGTTGCCGACGCCGAGCGCACGCTGGCCTTCAACGTGGGCCAGCAATTCGTCAGCGTTCTGTTGGCGGAATCCACGCTGCAGTTTGCTCTCGAGGATCTGAAGGCTTTCCAGCAGACTGTCGACATCAGCGGGGCGCAACTCAAGGCTGGCTACATCGGTGAAGGCGACTATTTGAAAATCAAACTGCAGCTTCTGCAGTTTCAAACCGACGTGTCTTCCGCCCGTCTCGCAAAAGTGCAGGCCCTCGTCGCGCTGCGTGAATTTCTTGGCTACAACGCCGTCCCTGCCGATTACGACGTCGTCGGCGACCTCGGCTACGAGGCCCTGAAAGGGAACCAGGACGACTTCGCCGCCCGGGCATTGCGCGAACGTCCCGATTTCCGCGCTGCCGAATTAGGTGTCACCGCCGCCCAGAGTCAAATCGCGCTTGCCCGGGCGAACGCCAAGGTTGACGTGACCGGCACATTCGACTTCACCCACGTTTCCGCGGAGTACACCGGCTCGGTCTTCGCCAATTTTGCCCTGCCCATCTTTGATCGCGGTCAAGGAGAGATCGCCCGCACCACTCACGCCCTCACACAGGCGCAGGAATTGGAGCAATCTTCGAGCGATACCGTCCTCTCCGACGTGTCCAACGCATACGAGGCAGTGCGTAGCAACGAGGAAGTGGTGCAACTCTATACATCCGGCTATTTGAAGCAGGCGCAAGACTCGCGCGACATCAGTGAGTATGCTTACAAGCGCGGCGCGAATAGCCTGTTAGATTTCCTGGATGCGGAGCGCAGCTATCGTGCCGTCCAGCTCGCCTACCGCCAGGCGCTGGCCGCCTATATGACCGCAGTCGAGCAACTGAAGCAAGCGGTGGGAACGAGAAAGTTGCAGTGAGGGCAGCAGAAGGGAACTGGTATGAGGGAACTGCTATGAGCGCTTCCACCAATCGTCATCGCGTCGGGAAACGGACGATGGCGGTATCGGCCGTCGTGACGGCAGTCGCGTTGCTGCTCGTCGGCTGCGAGAGCGGTTCCAAACCCGCCGATGAGAACGCCAAGAAAAACTCCGATACGGCCGAGTTGTTTACCATCCCGCCTGAGCAGATGGCCCATGTACAGGTATTGACTGTTCAAACTACGACCTTGGCTCGCAGCCTTCGCCTAACTGGCGCCGTCGCCTATAACAGCTTTAACACCACGCCGGTAATCACCCCCGTGAGTGGGCCGGTCAGCAGGATCGTGGTTGTTCCGGGGCAAAAGGTGAAAAAGGGCGAGCCCATGTTGTACGTGGCCAGCCCCGATTATTCACAGCTTCGCACCAACTATCTGAAAGCGCGTGACGCCTACGCTCTGGCGCAAAAAGCTTACGCTCGTGCCCGCGATTTGTATGAACACAAAGCCATCGCCGAACAAAATCTGGAGCAGGCGCAATCCGCGGAAACGCAGGCCAGCGGCGATCTGGCGTCGGCGCAAGCCGCCCTGAAGGTCATGGGAGTCAGTGATCCCGATGCGCTCGTGCAAGCGCCGCCGACGTTTGAAGTTCCGGTGAGAGCGCCGATCAACGGCACAGTTGTCGAGCAGGATGTCGCGGTCGGTCAACTGATTCAGCCGGGTGCCACACAGTGTTTCATGGTCTCCGATACGAGCAACGTATGGGTGCTGGTGAACATTTATCAGAAAGACTTGCCCTATGTGCGCGTCGGGAACACGGTCACGATCCAGACCGATACCTATCCCGAAGTTTTCCACGGCCGCATATCTTACGTGGCAGCGTCGCTCGATCCGAACACACGCACGCTACAGGCCCGCATCGAGACCAACAACCCTGGCGAGAAACTGAAAAAAGACATGTATGTGACCGCGACCGTGAATGCCGGCTCGATCGCCGATGCGATTGCGCTCCCGGACGCCGCCGTCCTGCGTGATACCGAGAATCAACCTTTTGTTTATGCTGCCGCGGCTTCGAACCAGTTTGGCCGGCGCTCCGTAACGCTCGGCCAAAGCCTCAACGGCCAAACGCAGATTACGAGCGGCCTGAAATCTGGCGACCGTGTGATTGGAGACGGCAGCTTGTTCTTGCAGTTCGCAAATTCACTACAGCGCTAGCACCAGCGGCAACACCAACGAAGAACAAAGAATGAAGAATAAGACAGCGTCCACCACCGAATGATCCACCGAATTGTCCAGGCGGCATTGCGTCAAAGATTTCTGGTCCTGATGCTGACCGCTTTCATCACGGTTGGCGGCATCCTCTCGTTCCAACGGATGCCGGTGGACGCATACCCTGATCTCTCGCCGCCGCAAGTCGAAATCATCACACAGTGGCCCGACCACGCTGCCGAAGAAGTCGAGCGCCTCGTCACTCTTCCTCTCGAACTCGAGATGAACGGCGTTCCGCACCTGGTCGTGATGCGCTCGAAATCGCTCTACGGTCTCTCCGACCTGATTCTCACCTTCGAAGACAGCACCGACGACTATTTCGCTCGCCAGATCGTTTTTGAACGGCTCGCGCAGGCCACCGTACCGACAGGAGTGATTCCGACCATCGCGCCCCTCTTCAGCCCGAGCGGCCTCGTCTATCGCTACGTTCTCGAGAGTCCCGATCGCTCGCCGCAAGAATTGAAGACGTTCGAGGATTGGGTCGTCGAGCGCGCCTATCGGTCAGTCCATGGAGTAGCCGACGATTCCGGTTTTGGCGGCACCGTCATGCAGTATCAGGTGCTGCTCGATCCGTCGCGCATCTACGGATATCACCTGACGATCCCGCAAGTGGTGACGGCGCTCTCCGCCAACAATGCCAACGCCGGCGGCGGATTTTATTCCCAGGGTGGCCAGTTCTACTATGTGCGCGGTATCGGTCTTGTCCGCAACACAGACGACATTGGAAACATCGTAGTCGGCGCCAACAAAGGCGTGCCCATCCGGGTGCGTGACATCGGAGAAGTCACCATCGGCCACGCGCCCCGTCTCGGCCAATTCGGATACCAGAAAAATGACGACGCGGTCGAAGGCGTGATTCTGATGCTGCGCGGCGAGCAGACCCAGAACGTCCTCAAAGCCGTCGAAGCGAAAACGGAAGACCTGAACCGCAACATCCTTCCGCCCGACGTCAAGATCCATCCTTATTACGATCGCAGCGAACTGGTCGACCTGACCACAGACACCGTGGAGGCGAACCTGCTTCGGGGCATGGTACTGGTCTTGATCGTGCTGATTTTCTTCCTCGTCAGCTTTCGTGCCGCCGTCATCGTCGCCATTACGATTCCTCTGTCGCTGCTCTTCGCTTTCATCGTGCTTCATGCCCACGACGTGGCCGCAAATTTGCTTTCGATTGGCGCCATCGATTTCGGAATCGTCATCGATGGCACCGTCGTCATGATCGAAAACATCTACCGTGAACTGGCGCTGCGCGAGGGCCAACAGTACAACTTGAATGAAGTCATCCTCGCGGCCGCGAAAGACGTGGATCGCCCCATCTTCTACTCCGTCGCCGTCATCCTCGCCGGATATCTCCCGATTTACGCGCTTACGGGAGCGTCAGGCAAGCTGTTTCATCCGATGGCCGAGACCATGTCGTTCGCATTGGTCGGCGCGCTTATCCTCACACTGACGTTGATTCCAGTGCTTGCCTCGTATTGGTTTAAAGGCGGTGTCCGCGAGAAACCCAATCGCGCGTTTGAATGGATGAAGCAAAGGTACGCCGGTCAACTCGACTGGGCGCTCAACCGCCCGAAGCTGACCATGCTGATCGCGACCCTAATATTCGTGGCCGCTCTATTGCTCGTCCCTTTCATTGGCGGCGAGTTTATGCCTCATCTCGACGAGGGAGCGCTCTGGGTCCGCGCCACCATGCCCTATACGATTTCGTTCGAAGAGGCGAGCAAGGTCGCTCCACAAATCCGTGATGTTCTGAAATCGTTTCCGCAAGTCACGGTGGTCGCTTCCGAACTGGGACGTCCCGACGACGGCACCGATTCCACGGGCTTCTTTAACTGCGAATTCTATGTTGGCCTCAAACCATACAAAGACAAATCATGGGCCGGCAAAATCAGCACAAAACAAGAATTGATCGAGGCGGTCAACGAGAAACTGACGACCTATCCCGGAATCATTTTTAACTACACCCAGCCTGCTGAAGACGCTGTTGACGAAGCTCTCACCGGCCTCAAGAGTTCGCTCGCAGTCAAGATTTACGGCGACGATCTGAACGTTCTTCAAGACAAGGCCGTCCAGATCAAGAACGCGCTCAGCAACGTCCCGGGATTTACCGAACTAACCGTAGTCCGCGAACTCGGTCAGCCGAGTCTGCTCGTGGATGTCGATCGCGATAAGATCGCTCGTTACGGAATCAATGTTGCGGACGTCGAAGCCGTGATCTCCGCTGCCGTCGGCGGACAGGCCGTCACGCAAGTTATCCAGGGCGAGAAGCTGTTCGACCTGGTTGTGAGAATGCAGCCCCAGTTCCGCAGCAGCGCGCATGAGATCGGCAACCTGCTCGTCGGCACGCCCGATGGCCAGCAGATCCCGCTCAGCCAGCTCGCGAATATCACGCAGGGCAATGGAGCATCGTTTATTTACCGGGAGAATAATTCACGCTACATCGGCGTCCAATACAGCATTGAAGGCCGCGACCTGGATCGTGCTGTGCGTGATGGCCAGGCGGCCGTGAAGAAGGCAGTAACCCTGCCGCAGGGCTACACCATGGCGTGGGGGGGCGAATACAGCCAGTTTCTAGAAGCGAAAGCGCAGATGATCGTGATCGGGCCGCTTGCGGTCGTGCTGATCTTCATGATCCTGTTCGCACTCTACGGAAATTTCAAATTTCCCGTCACCATCGCCCTCGGAGTGATCATGACCGAACCCGTAGGCGCGCTGGTAGCCCTCAAACTCACCCACACCCCGTTCAGCGTGTCGTCAGTTCTCGGCCTGCTGGCGCTGCTCGGCGTGTCGGTTGAGACGGCCGTCATTCTCGTCTCCTACATCAACAAGCTGCGCCTCGAAGGCATGGGCATTCGCGCCGCCACGCGCGAAGCATCGCTACTCAGGTTGCGTCCGATCATGATGACGGCGCTGGTGGCTTGCCTCGGGCTTCTCCCCGCCGCGCTGTCGACCGGCATCGGATCCGACACGCAGCGCCCCTTCGCCATCGTGATCGTGGCGGGCCTGATCTCCCGCCTCTTCATCGGATTTTTCGTGAACCCAGTCCTCTATGAGATGGTTGCCCGCGAAGGCGATGTCCTGCAGGTATAGAGCGGGGACGCGACTGGCTGATGTGTGGGTCTCGCGAACTCAGCGGCTGCCTTCCGGCCCAGAGGTATGAGGTTTATGGAACTTTGCTGACCAGTTGTGCAGGCGATGGGAGTTGCGAGGCGTCCCAACCCCCGCCCAGCGTCTGGATCAACCCGCCGCTGACCGTCATCTGTTGAATTCGAAGGTTGACCGCCGTTTGCTGGTTGGATAGCAATGCAGTTTGCGCGGTAAGGACGTTCAAGTAAGGATCGATTCCCAATTTGTAGCGATCTGTCGCCAGCGCTAGGGTTCTTTCCGCCGATTTAACTGCCTCGTCCTGATGTTGAATCTCTACCGAAAGAATCCGCAGCGACGCGAGATTGTCCTCCACTTGTTGAAAAGCGGTTAGGACCGACTGGCGGTAGTTGGCCACGGTCTCGTCGTACTGCGCCCTGAACTGCAAAACTGTCGCCCGGCGCAGCCCCGCGTCAAAAAGTGTTTCCGCAGCCGAGGGACCCATGGAGAAAAATCGGCTCGGCCAGGCGAACCATTGCAGGAACGACGTGCTCTCGAATCCTGCAACTGCGCTTAGGGTAACTGTTGGAAAGTATGCCGCTCGCGCGATGCCGATTTGTGCGTTGGCCTGAGCCATCAGCCGCTCTGCTGCCGCAATGTCAGGCCGCCGCTCCAGTAGCTGGGACGGAATACCAAAGGGAATCGCCGGAGGGCTTGAAGCAAGCGGTTGGACCGGTAATGAAAACGTCGACGCGGGTTGCCCGGTCAACATCGCAATCGCGTGTTCAAATTCGGCTCGTTGGATGCCAAGATTCTCATCCTGCGCTTTGGTGGCCTCGAGTTGAGTTTTGGCCTCAGCCACCGATTCCTCCGAGTCAATTCCTGTTTCGTAGAGAGCCGTTGTCAGATCGAGGGACTGCTGATACGCGACCACCGTCGAATCCAATAATTCCTTAAGTTTGTCTTGCCCGCGAAGTTGAAAATAGTCCGCAGCAACTTCGGCCTGCACCGTGAGACGTGTATTCTCAAGGTCCGCTGCGCTGGCCTGCGCTCCATAGGCGGCCGCGCTGACGGTGTTCCGGATACGGCCGAACAGGTCCGGCTGCCACGTAGCGTCAAACGGGAGCGTGTATTCCGTAAATGTACCGCGCGACGAAGACGAACCGCTCCCCGTTCCGGTTCCTGAACCGGATCCGCCGCTGGATGTCGTGGCAGATGGCCTTTGCACCGTAATGGAAGGGTTGGTCGAAACCGTGGGGAAAAGCTGCGATCGAGCCTCCTTAACCAGTGCCCGTGCCGCCAGAAAGCTTGCCGCGGCGGACGCGATGCTTTGGTTTGAAACGTTGACTTTCTCTTCCAGCGCATTCAACTGAGGATCGTTGAAAATCTCCCACCATTTGCCGCGGAGCGCATCATCTTTCGGCTGTGCCACCTTCCAGCCTTCGGTGTTCGGGAAATCGGGCGGAGTGAGTTCCTTGTATGCCGGCGGGGCGTCCACCGATGCTCGGTGGTACTTCGGACCAACGACGCACCCGGCCAGAAGGCAGGTCATGATGGCGATACAAGTTGTGGCTCTTAGGTGGAAAACAGTCATAGTCTTATGCAACCTCGTCTCATGCATCCTCGTTGCCCGAATATGATGGCTCCAATCAGTTCGCAGCGCTGGGGGCTGGTCCTGTGCCTCGGTGAGCTACGTCGGTTTCTTTCCCTAGGATGCGCAACCGTAGCCGGTCGAACGCCAAATAGACGACCGGCGTGGTATAGAGCGTGAGCATCTGACTCAAGATCAGCCCTCCCACAATTGAAATGCCCAAGGGGCGGCGGAGTTCGAACCCCGTGCCAGTCCCCAGCGCTAACGGCAACGCGCCCAACAAGGCAGCCATCGTCGTCATCAGGATCGGACGGAAACGCAGCATGCATGCTTCAAAAATCGAATCATAAGTATTCTTTCCCTCAATGCGCTCTGCCTGAAGTGCAAAGTCGATCATCATGATGGCGTTTTTCTTCACGATTCCAATCAACAGCACAATGCCGATGATGGAAATGATGTTCAGATCCTGTTTAAAGAGCATCAACGCGACCATCGCGCCTACGCTCGCCGAGGGCAGCGTGGAGATGATGGTGATTGGATGAACCAGGCTTTCATACAAAATTCCGAGAACGATATATACCGCCAGCAGCGCTGTCGCCACCAGGATGGGCTCCGTGCCCAGTGATTGCTGGTAAGCCAGCAGCGTTCCGGCATAAAAACCTTGCAGCGAGGAGGGCGTGCCGAGCCGCTTTTGCATCTGGTCGATGCTTAATGTGGCATCGCTCAAAGACACGTTCGGCGCGAGGTTAAAGGACAACGTGACTGAAGGGAATAAGCCGGTATGGTTGATGCTCAGCGGGGTTGTGTTGGCCTGGCTTTTGGCCACTGCGAACAGTGGGGTGTTTCCGTTACCGGAACTCTGAAAGTAGATGTCTTTCAATCCTTCGGGGCTTTGCCAATACTGGGGAGCAACCTCCAGCACCACGTAGTACTGATTAAGCTGCGTGTAAATGAGGGACACTTCCGACTGGCCGAATGCGCCGTACAAGGCCGAGTCCAGCGACTTCACGGTCAGGCCGAGCTTTGCCGCAGTAACACGATCATAGGTCATCAACTCCTCGAGACCGCCATTTTGCTGGTCCGAGTTCACGTCCTGGAGACCGGGCAAGTGCTTCATCTCGGCCAATATGATCGGACCCCACTTCGAAAGATCCTGCACCGTGTCAGATTGGAGAGTGTATTGATACATCGCATTACTGGATCGGCCTCCGATACGTAGATCCTGCACTGGTTGGAGAAATGCGGAAGCCACTGGCAGACGGTTCAATTGTGGGCGCAGGCGGTTGATGATGTCGGAGGCGCTGATTTTTCGATCGGCCAACGGTTTAAGCGCAATGTAAACGTTGCCGGTATTGGTGGCGCCGCCGCCACCGGTGAACGCAATTACGTTTTGGACCGCCGAATCATTCTTGATCACGCGGCCGATCTGCTGAATGGAGTCGTTCATCGCCGGGAACGACGAATCCTGCGGCCCGCGCACGGAACCGCTGATCGATCCCGTGTCCGCCGTCGGGAAAAAGCCCTTGGGTATCTTGAAGATCAGCAGCACGTTGAGCCCGATGGTAATTGCAAGCACAACCAGAATAAGAGCGGGATGGTCCAGGGCCCAATGCAGGCTGCCTCGATAGAGTGACAGCATTCCGTTAAAGAACTTCTCGCTGGCCGCGTAGATCCGGCCATGCTTTTCTCCGCGCTCGTCCTTCAACAAGTAGGCGCACATCATCGGCGTCGTGGTGAGCGAGATGATCATCGACACCAACACAGCCGTCGAGAGTGTGACCGCAAATTCGCGGAAGAGGCGACCCACGATTCCGCCCATCAAAAGAAGAGGGATAAAGACGGCGATGAGCGAAATGCTGATTGTGAAAACAGTGAAGCCGATTTCCTCCGCGCCCTTCAGCGCCGCGTCAAACGGCCCCATGCCGCTTTCCAGATGGCGCGAAATATTCTCCATCACCACAATGGCATCATCGACCACAAATCCCGTAGAGATCGTCATGGCCATCAGCGACAGATTGTCCAGCGTGTAACCCAACAGATACATCACAGCGAATGTTCCAACCAGCGAAACCGGCACCGCGACCGCGGGAATCAATGTGGCACGGCCGTTGCGCAGGAAGACAAACACCACGAGGATGACCAGGCCGACGGAAATCAGCAGCGTCCGCTCTACGTCACTGACCGAGGCGCGAATCGTTGTGGTGCGGTCCAGAACGATGGTGGCATCGATGCCGAACGGAATGGTCGCCTTGATAGAAGGAAGCTGGTCGCGGATGCGGTCGACGGTTTCAATGATATTGGCGCCGGGCTGCCGGAAAATAATGACCGTGACCGAACGCTTGCCGTTCAAGTATCCGGCAGCGCGGACGTTTTGCACCGAGTCTATGACCTGTGCGACATCGGAAAGGCGCACGGCCGCGCCGTTGCTATAGCCGACGATGAGCGGCTTGTAGGCGTTTGCCAGCGAGATCTGGTCGTTGGCCAGGATGTCCGCGCTCACTGTCCCGTCGGTGACTTGGCCCTTGGCCAGATCGGAATTCTGCAGGCTGAGCACAGACTGTAAATTCGCCAGGGTGAGTCCATAGCCAGCCAGCTGTGTAGGATTTGCCTCCACACGCACAGAGGGCAACGCGCCGCCTCCCACCGTGACCTGCCCTACGCCTTGTATCTGCGACAACTTTTGCGCAAGCACGGTGGACGCTGAGTCGTACATTTTGTCCGGACCGTACTTGTCCGAGGTAAGACCCAGGATCATGATCGGCGAATCGGCGGGATTGACTTTGCGATAGGTCGGATTGCCCGGCAAGTTCGCGGGCAGATAGGATCGCGCCGCATTGATGGCGGCCTCCACATCGCGCGCCGCACCGTCAATGTCGCGGCTGAGGTCAAACTGAATGGTGATCGATGTGTTGCCCAGCGTGCTGGAAGAAGTCATCTCCGTCACTCCAGCGATATGACCGAGCTGCCGTTCCAGGGGCGTAGCGACGGACGAGGCCATAATTTCGGCGCTCGCTCCGGGCAGGCCTGAACTGACTGAAATTGTCGGAAAGTCGACCGCCGGCAGAGGCGCCACTGGCAGCACCTCAAACGCAATCGCCCCGGCGAGGGCAATCGCCACAGTGAGCAGCGTGGTCGCCACCGGACGGTGAATGAAGGGTGCGGAAATGTTCATGCGGGTCCAGCCTGTTCCGCTCCTCCGGCTTCCGGTTGTTTCGCTTTGTGCGAAAAGCGCTGCGCCAGATTGTCGAAGAAAATGTAGATGACGGGTGTGGTGTAAAGGGTGAGCACCTGGCTCAGCAGCAGTCCGCCCACCATAGCGATTCCCAGCGGCCGGCGTAGCTCCGAACCAAAACCAGTACCCAGCGCCAGCGGCAGTCCCGCCAGCAGCGCGGCCATCGTTGTCATCATGATGGGGCGGAAGCGCAGTAAGCAGGCCTCGTAAATCGCGTCCGTCGCGTTCTTACCGTGCTCGCGCTCACCTTCCAGCGCGAAGTCGACCATCATGATGCCGTTCTTTTTCACGATTCCAATCAGCAGAACAATGCCGATAATCGCGACCACACTCAAGTCCTGGCGAAAGATAATCAGCGCCAGGAAAGCACCCACACCCGCCGACGGCAGCGTGGACAAAATCGTAATCGGGTGAACGAAACTCTCGTACAAAACTCCAAGAACGATGTAGACCGTGACCAACGCAGCCAGAATGAGTAACGGTTCGTTGGCCAGTGAAGCCGTGAATGATGCCGCCGTGCCCTGGAACCCTGACTGCAGGCTCGGGGGCATGTGCATGTCTTTCTCTACTTTAGTGACCGCGGTAATCGCTTCGCCCAGCGCGGCATTCGGCGCGAGATTGAACGAGACGGTAATTGCCGGGAATTGACCCTGATGGTTAATGGAGAGCGCCTCCGTAGTCTTCTCGAAATGGGAGAAGGCGCTGAGCGGCACGGCGCTGGTGGCGGCTGAGCTAGTGGCGCCAGCCAGGCTTGTTCCCTTGCTCGACGAAAGTGCGCTCCCGAGAGCGGCCAAAGTGTTGGCCGCGGGAGTATACAGCGCTGAAGTGGTCGTGGCATTCGATCCGGCTGAAGACGATCCGGAAGACGCGAATGAGGAAGAGGCACCGACACCGGTTGCGCCCGCCGATGCGTTGGACTGGATGTAGAGATGATTTAACTTGTCCGGGTCCTTTTGAAATTGCGGTGCACTTTCGAGCACCACATGGTACTGATTGACTTGGGTATACATGGTGCTGATCTGCCGTTGACCGAAGGCGTCGTACAAAGTGTTATCGATCGTCGTCGGAGCGATGCCAAATCGTGATGCTGTGACCCGGTCAATCACCAGTGATACCGCCAGCCCTCCATTTTGTTGATCAGTGGCGACATCTTCCAGTTCCGGCAACTGCTTCAGTCGGGCGACGAAACGGTTCGTCCAGTCATTCAGTTCATCCGCGTTGGGGTCTTCAAGCGTGTACTGGTATTGCGTGCGACTCACTCGATCGTCCACTGAAATGTTCTGCACCGGCTGCATGAACAGCTCGATTCCCTGAACCTGATCGAGTTTCGACTTGAGCCGGCGGATCACATCTGACGCGCTCATCTTGCGCTGGTCGAGCGGCTTCAGGTTGATCGACATCCTGCCGCTGTTGGTGGTGGTGTTCGTGCCGTCCGCGCCGATGAAGGATGAGAGGCTATCGACGGCCGAGTCCGCCAGGATAATTTTTGCCAATTCCTGCTGCTTCGCGGCCATTGCGGCTGAGCCAATCGTTTGCGGCGCCTGCGATATGCCCTGGATCACGCCGGTATCCTGCACCGGGAAAAACCCTTTCGGGATGATGATGTAGAGGAACACCGTTAGCAGCAGTGTGGCCAGGGCAACGAACAGGGTAATCGTCTGGAATCGAAGAACGAATTTCAGGGTCCGTCCATAGAACGCGATCATCGATTCGAAAACGCGCTCCGAGGCTTGAAAGATGGGTCCCTGCTTCTCTTTCGGCTGGTGCCGCAGGATGCGCGCACTCATCATGGGCGTGAGCGTAAGGGAGACTACTGCCGAAACGACGATGGTAACCGCGAGGGTCACGGCAAATTCACGGAACAGGCGTCCCACAACGTCTCCCATAAACAACAGCGGAATCAGCACGGCGATGAGTGACACGGTCAGCGAGAGAATGGTGAAGCCAATTTGCTCCGCGCCCTTGAGCGCCGCTTCCATGGGCGGATCGCCGGCTTCGATGTAGCGTGCGATGTTTTCGATCATCACGATGGCATCGTCCACCACGAAACCGGTGGAGATGGTCAGCGCCATCAGCGATAAGTTATCCAGGCTGTAACCTAGGATATACATCGCTGCGAATGTACCCACCAACGACAGCGGCACCGCCGCGAAGGGGATAATGGTGGCGTAAAGACTCCGCAGGAAAAGAAAAATCACGAGCACAACCAGTCCGATGGTCAGCAGCAATTCAAACTCAACGTCGGAAACCGATGCCTTGATAGCGGTTGTGAGGTCGGTGAGCGTGGTGACCTGAATGCCGGTGGGCAAGTTAGCCTGGAGCTGCGGCAGGAGTTGCTTGACGCCCTTGACCACGTTGATGGTATTGGCCCCCGGCTGGCGTTGCACATTCAGAATGACCGCGGGCGTCTGATTCATCCACGCGGCCTGGTTGTTGTTTTCCACGCCATTCACGATGTTGGCCACGTCGGTCAGCATCACCGGCGCGCCGTTACGGTAGGCGACGACGACATTTCGATAGTCGTCGCTGGTGATCAGTTGATCGTTGGCGTCGATCTGGTAATCCTGGCGCGGTCCATCGAAGTTCCCTTTGGCGGCGTTCACACTGGCGTTGGTGAGCGCTGTACGAAGATCCTCCATGTTGATGCCGTAGGATGACAGAGCGGTAGGGTTGGCTTGAATGCGGACGGCGGGCTTTTGGCCGCCACTGATGGTTACAAGACCGACTCCGGTGAGCTGCGAGATCTTTGGGGCAAGGCGCGTATCTACAAGGTCCTCAACCTGAGACAGCGGAAGGGAACTTGAGGTAATGGCCAGCGTGAGCACTGGAGCATCGGCTGGATTCGTTTTGCTGTAGATCGGCGGCGACGGCAGAATCGACGGCAACAGACTCTGGGACGCGTTGATCGCAGACTGCACCTCCTCCTCCGCCACGTCTATGTTCAAGCTGAGGTTGAACTGCAGCACTATGACCGAAGCGCCACCGGAACTGGTGGAGGTCATCTGGCTCAGACCTTGCAGTTGGCCGAACTGGCGCTCTAGTGGCGCCGTCACCGTCGTCGCCATTACCGTCGGGCTTGCTCCCGGATAGAACGTGAGCACTTGAATTGTCGGATAGTCGACTTGCGGCAGGGCGGAGACCGGCAGTTGCGTATAGCCAACAATGCCGACCAGCATGATGGCAGCCATCAGTAATGAGGTCGCAACCGGCCGCAAGATAAACGGACGAGATGGACTCACTGGACGCTGCTCCCCTTTGCGCCGGCCGGAGCCCGCTTGGTCGATCCCTTATTCGAAGGCTTGCCCGGACTTTGGCCCGGAGTCTGGTTTGGGGTCTGGCCAGGGAGTGCGACCGCTGTCTTGTCCTGCAACTTGTCGAAGCTGCTGGTGGCGACGACGTCACCCGGATTGATGCCGTCCACCTGGGTCAGCCCGCCGTCTGTAACTCCAGGGGTTACGCTGTGCAAGTGCGCGACATTGTTTTGAATCACATATACGAAAGACGCTTGGCCATTCTGTTGAATAGATGATGCTGGAACCAGCGTTACGCCTTCCAAGGTATTCACCAGCAGCCGCGTGTTCACAAACTGGTTTGGGAAGAGCACGGCATTTTTATTGTCGAAGATCGATCTCGCTCTGACGGTCCCCGTCGTGGTGTCAATCTGGTTGTCGAGTGTGAGCAGTTTCCCACTGGCAATTTTCGTTTGCGCAGTGCGATCGAAAACATCGACCGTGAGCTTCGCCTTCTTGCGAAGTTGAACGGCGACCGGGCCCAGACTGTCTTCCGGTATGGTGAAAATCACCGTGATGGGCGTCAACTGCGTGATGACTGCCAGAGTTGATCCTCCGGAAGATTGCACCACGTTTCCAGGATCCACCAGCCGTAGGCCGACGCGGCCAGCAATAGGAGCGGTGATGTGGCAGTAGTCGACCTGAACCTGGTCAAATTGCACCACTCCCTGGTCGTTCTTCACCGTGCCCTCGTTCTGCAGCACGAGCTTTTCCTGGTCATCCACGATTTGCTTCGCGATCGCATTGCGAGCCAAAGCGGCGCGGTAGCGTTCCAGGTCCATCTTGGCCTGCGCGAGAACATTCTCGTCTCGTTCGAGCGCTCCTTGCGCTTGCAGCAGATTAGCGCGGTAGGTGCGCGAGTCGATGTCGATCAGCGCATTGCCTTTGCTTACCAGTTGCCCTTCCGTGTAGTGCACGCCAACGACCAGACCGTTTACCTGGCTGGTAATCGAAGCGGTGTAAACCGGAGTGACCGTGCCGATTGCGTCGAGATAAACGCCGATGTTGCCTTCCGTAGCGGTCGCGGTAGTAATCGCGATCTTCGGCGGCGCAGGCGTGACCTTTTTCGCGGCGTCGACCTTGCGCCAAATCAGCACGATGATAAGCACAGCCGCGAGCAACAGCAGAATCCCGACGACGATCCACACTACCCTGTGGCGGCGAGATTCCGAACCATGCATTGCAAGTTGATGTTCACGACCGATGTGGGGTTGCTCACTCGTGTCAATGGTCAATATGAATCTCCTGTGCAAGCGGTTCAGAATTGCTCGAAATTATATTCCAGGAAAAGGGAGTCCTAGTTCGCGATCGTGGCCCATATTGCCCTTTCCCGGCGAGTCTCAAAAGTGAACAATTCTGCACTGTATGTCAAAGGAGGGGGAATAGCACTTAGGTCAAGGTTGGGTTATCGCAGCGATGTAACCGCATCCGATGCTAAGCGTCCGCAATTCTGGAACCGGCTTCGTCCTGCTTCCACGCCCCCGCGGGCTCACTGTCTGGAACCTGTCGGACGTCCGGATTCTGCATGATCACACGCGCGCAGGTGTTCCATCGCAGAATGGCGTCGTCGTTTCCGGGTACCGCAAAGTTCATAGCTCTCTCATAATGATCCATTGCTTCTCGAAGCGCGTGATACGCGGATGTGCCGGCTCCGGCCCCGCCGTGACGTATGCGCGCATTTCCCAGACGCTCCCAGATGATGCCGTCGTAGTAGGCCCGCTCATAGTCGCCCTTAATCTCGGCGAGAACCTCGCGGGCGGCTTTCACATTCACATGCGCATGGAATTGGTCGGTGCGCGCCAGCAGAAGCGAAATCAACGCCTGCTGATGGTCGGGTACGATGGCCAGGATATCGAGGCAGATGCTCTCGGCAAGGCTGGGTTCGTTCAATAGTCGGTAGCGCTCAACCTTGGCCAGCGCTTCGGGAATGCTTTGCTCGGAAATGGATTTCAGTTCGAAATGCATAACAGCTCCTACTCGTTTATTGCTTCGAATTGCTGAACATCCGGAACAGTTTCGACAACGGATCGAAGAAGCGATCGACTACGCGCTCCTTGAGCGGGATGATCGCATTGTCGGTAATGGTGATGCTTTCAGGACAAACTTTCGTGCAGCACTTCGTGATGTTGCAAAGACCGATGCCAAAATCTTTTCTCAGATCTGCGACGCGATCGCCGGTGTCCAGCGGATGCATCTCGAGCGCGGCCGTGTATACCAGAAATCGCGGACCGATGAATTGGTCGTGCATGTGGTGATCGCGCAACACATGGCAGACATCCTGGCATAGATAGCATTCGATGCACTTGCGAAACTCCTGCACCCGTTCAACATCTTCCTGAGCGATGCGCCATGTGCCATCGGGCGCGTCGGGCTTCCGCGGCTGGAATTTCGGGATGCGCTTTTTGACCTCGTAATTCCATGAGACGTCGGTGACCAGGTCCTTCATGTGAGGAAATGCCTTCATCGGTTCGACGGTCACAGGCTTATCCAGCGGGAGCGTGTTCAGTCGCGTCATGCACATCAATTTCGGCATGCCATTGATTTCGGCCGAGCAAGACCCGCACTTGCCTGCCTTGCAGTTCCAGCGAACAGCCATATCTCCGGCCTGTTCCGCCTGTATTTGATGCACAGCGTCGAGGACCACCATGCCCGCCGAGACCTCGGTTGTGTAGTCCTGGAACTTCCCCTGGCCTTTTTCTCCGCGCCAGATTTGAAATGTGGCCGTCGCCATTACTTCATCTCCATTACTTCATCTCTTCGATGATTTGCTTCAGATTCTCTGGCATCGGCGGAATGGGTTCGCGCGTGAGTTGCACTTCTCCTCCGGCGCCTTTTCGCGCCACGATGTTGAATCCGCCATACTTTTCGTCCTTAGTGGAAAAGTCGTCGCGGAAATGCGCTCCGCGGCTCTCTTTCCGCTCCAGCGCCGCCCTGGTAACAATTTCCGATACCGTCAACAGGCTATGGAGGTCGAGTGCCGTGTGCCAGCCACCGTTGTATTCACGGTTTCCCTGAACACTTACTCGTTCGCTGGCAGCTTTCAGCTCTCGAATGCGTTCGAGCGCCTGCAGCATCTCTTGTTCCTGACGAACGATTCCCACCAGATCCTGCATTAGATCCTGCAAAGTATGTTGGACGGTATATGGATTGTCGGAGCTCTTACGCTCGAAGGGCTCAAGCGCCAATTTTTCCACTGTTCCGAGTTCGTCCGTGTTGACAGCGCCCAGCGAGTTGTCTTTTGCATAAGCTGCGGCATATTCTCCCGCTCGCTTGCCGAAGACTAATAAATCGGAGAGTGAATTTCCGCCCAGGCGGTTGGCGCCATGCAGACCCGCTCCGCACTCTCCCGCTGCAAACAGGCCAGGCACGTCTGACATTTGGGAATCACCATCTACTCTGATGCCTCCCATCATGTAATGAGTGGTGGGGCCAACCTCCATCGGCTCCTGCGTGATGTCAATATCCGCTAGCTGCTTGAACTGGTGATACATGCTGGGCAGCTTCTTCTTTATATGCTCCGCCCCGTTCGGAATCCTCTCTTTAATCCACGCAATGTCAAGGAAGACGCCGCCATGTGGACTGCCGCGCCCTTCTCGCACTTCTCGACGGATGCAACGCGCCACGTGGTCGCGGGTCAGCAATTCGGGCGGACGCCTCGCCTCCTTATCTCCCTGCGTGTAGCGCCAGCCTTCTTCTTCGTTATCGGCGGTCTGTGTTGTGTAGAGCGGAGGAATATCTTTGAACATGAATCGTTCGTTGTCGCGATTCCGCAGCACGCCTCCCTCGCCGCGCACCCCTTCGGTGACCAGAATGCCGCGCACGCTTGGCGGCCAGATCATTCCCGTCGGATGGAACTGTACAAATTCCATATCCATCAATGACGCACCGGCGTCGTAAGCGAGCGCATGGCCATCACCGGTGTATTCCCAACTGTTGCTGGTAATTTTGAAAGCTCTGCCAATTCCTCCTGTTGCAAGCACCACGGCTTTGGCGCGGAAGAGATGAAATCGGCCGCGCTCACGGTCGTAACCAAACGCGCCGGCAATGCGGTTCCCGTCCTTCAGCAGCGTCAGGACGGTGTGCTCCATGAAAACGTCGAGACCAAGATGAATGCCATGGTCTTGCAGGGTGCGGATCATCTCCAGTCCGGTGCGATCGCCCACGTGCGCGAGTCGAGGATAACGATGTCCGCCAAAATTGCGCTGCAGAATCCGGCCGTCGGGGGTGCGATCAAAAAGCGCGCCCCAAGCCTCGAGTTCACGCACGCGCGCCGGCGCTTCCTTGGCATGCAACTCCGCCATCCGCCAGTTATTCAGGTATTGACCGCCGCGCATGGTGTCGGCAAAGTGAACGCGCCAGCTGTCCCGGTCGTCCACGTTTCCCATCGCCGCCGCTACGCCGCCTTCGGCCATCACGGTGTGCGCTTTGCCGAGAAGAGATTTCGAAATGACCGCGACCTTTACTCCAGTGGCCGAGGCTTCGATGGCAGCGCGCAGGCCGGCGCCACCGGCTCCAATGATCAGAACGTCGTGTTCATGCGTGATGTACTCGCTCACTAGACGATCCTCCAATCCGTCCAGATACCCATCGAGCACATCCGTATATACAAATCGGAAAACCCTACCGAGATCAGGCTGCACCAGGCAAACAGCATGTGCCGACTATTCAGGCAACTCACGCAGTCGTAAGCTCGCTTGCGCACCGGCGCTCCCGCCAGCCGATCACGAAAACCTCCGATCAAATGACGCAGGGAATGGCATCCGAAAGTGTAGGAACTCAACAACACGAGATTCGTCAACAAAACGAGCGTGCCGACGCCGATGCCAAAGTGTCCGTTGAACCAGAACGCATCCCACACGTCCCGCGCCAGAATTATGAGAAACACCAGTGCCAGATAAAGAAAATACCGGTGAACATTTTGCAGGATCAAAGGAAAAGATCGTTCGCCAAGATATTTCTTCCGCGGTTCGCCCACAGTGCAGGATGGCGGATCGGCCCAAAATGCTTTGTAATAGGCACCGCGATAGTAGTAGCAGGTGAATCGAAAGCCGCCCGGCGCCCAAAGTATGAGCATCGCCCCCGTAACCGAAGCAGGAATCCAGCTTGGCTGCGCACCAAACCAACCCTGAGGGCCGAATAATTCGGGAGAATAAAACGGAGAGAGATAGGGTCCGAACCGGTAATGCTGCCCCTGCAGCGCAGCCCACGTGGAGTAAACGATGAATGTCGACAAACCCAAAAACACAACCAGCGGCTGTACCCACCAATTGTCGGCGCGTTGCGTCTGTCCAAAACCCACGCGCGACAACGGGACGTCAATCTCAGACATCAAGCCTCCTCACGCGATCGTGCCGTCTTGCATCGGTCATCAAGCGCTAGCCTGATTGCGATTTGATACGGGCGATAGCCATGATACACCGGGCGCCACGCAATCAACTTCCGGTGTGAGCTCTCTGTGGCAGAGTTTTCGTGGCCACCCGTTTGAAGATTGGCCGCCGAGCTGGACGAAGCGATGGTCGCTGGTGACGCCGTTGAAGACAGCTTTTGTGGAAGGGCCCGACGCTCTTTCGTCATCGAAGCATGGAACCGATTCGAGGCGCCATTCGCGCTGAAGGAACCTTACTGCGGCTTAGCGCGCGTCTGATCATCTTTCTGATCGCGATAAAACTCCTGTAGCACCCGGAACGCTCGCTTCTTCTCTCCGCGATCGCTGATCAGGCCCTTCCGGTTGAAGTAATCCTCGATATTCGGCAAAGTCCTGCGCGGGCTTCTAAAGTCTTTCAGAATCCACGGAGAAGTTCCGCGCAAGAATGTGATGCGCTTCAGCATGGCGATCTGGTGCTTGTAAAGATCTTCCTGATAATCTTCCGTCCACCTCGTGTGCATACCGCCGCGGTGCCCGTACAGAGCGTCGCCTCCGAATTCGCTCATGATGAGCGGCTTGTCATATTTCGAGACCCAATCCGTCAGGTCCGCGTCCTCGGGACGCCGCACATACCAGCCGATATATTCGTTGTCTCCCATCACATCGAGATCGTTCGCCACCGGATCTTCGATGTGGATGGTGAATCGGTTCCCATCCACGGTCTCCGTGCTCTGCAGCGCGGCTGACACCAGGCGCGTGGGGTCGGCGGAATGCGCGTCCTGGATCAGTTGCCGCAAGAAGTGGTTCCGGGCGTCGCTGATCGGCGTCTCGTTCGCGACCGAGTAAATAATGAGCGCGGCGCGATTGTGATCGCGCGTCATCATTTCATTCAACTGATTTTCTGCGTTGTGCAGCGTGGCGGGATTCTCCCACTGAATGGTCCAATACACCGGCACTTCGCCCCAGACCATGATTCCCGTTTCATCGGCCATGCGCAGCATCGCTTCGTTGTGCGGATAGTGCGCCAGCCTGACGAAATTGCAGCCCAGTTCTTTGGCCCAGCCGAGTGTCGTACGCGCGTCGTCCTCGCTCCAGGCGCGTCCGGGGCGCGTTGGCGCTTCTTCGTGGATGTCGATTCCGCGCAGGAAAACCGGTTTGCCATTGAGCAAAATATCGGTCCCGCGGACATCAATCGAACGGAATCCGATGCGGTCGATGACTTGATCGGTTTCGCTTGCGATCTCGACGTTATAAAGTTTCGGATTCTCCGGAGACCACAGCGTTAAATCGGCATCGAAGGAAAAGTCAGCGCGTCCCTTCGAATCCGTTTGGAATGTTTGGCTGAGCTTTGCTTCTGGAATTTTTATACTGACTTTCTGCTGTAACTGCGGCCCGTTCAGCTGTACCCACCCTTTGATGTGCCGCAATGATCCTTTTTCGAGTTGGATGGAGTAGTCCTGAACAAATGTCTCCGGAACTTCGACCAGAGTCACCGGACGTGTAATGCCGCCGTAGTTCCACCAGTCCGTATTTACCGTCGGCACGTTCTCTTTGGCACGGGCGTCATTGACGCGCAGAACCAGAAAGTTGTCGTGCGGTCGCACCCGGTCTGTGATCTCGAAATCGAAGGGAGTAAATCCTCCCTCGTGTTGACCAAGCGCTTCGCCATTCAGGTAAACATTGGCCAGATAATTGGCTGCTCCGAAGTGCACAAACAATCTTTTCTTCGGCACTTTCGCGTAGTCGAACGATCGCCTGTACCAGACACTTCCTTCATAGAGCAGCAGCGCATCACGCTGTGTGTTCCAGTCTCCGGGGACGTTGAGTTGTCCAGAAGTATCGAAATCATATTCCACCAGTTCCGACTCCGACTGCGGTTTGTAGTTCTTGTAAAACGCATTGTCGTTAGTTAGCGGCTGAGCGCGATAATCGAGATACCCGACATCATAGGGATCTACAATCGCGCGCCATTTGCCATCCAGGTCGACTGTCTGGCGTGCACCGATGTTTTGAATCAGCGGGGCAACCTGCGATGCACCGGTTGCGGTAAGCAAAGCTGGATACAAAACGAGGGTCAGGCAGCGAAGCACGAGAGCATTTGTCATGAGGTTTTCACCACGACCGCCAGAGGTGGAAGCATCATAAAGCATGAGGAAGCCGACCACCGTCAGAAAGTAAACTCCCCCAGACTGTACCTGACGCGGTGAGATTCATCTGGCCCGGTATCGTGACATTTGATCACTCCACGAGCAGGCTTCAGCCCTGAGCGCTGCTCCCCGAGCGTCCGCAACGTCCATTATGGAGATCGCCGCCGAGCAATTTCGATTGCCTCGACGTGCGGACTAGAGCAAACGCTGATCAATAGCAAGCCATCGATTTCAAACTAAGGGAGTTCTCCAAACATGCGTTGTGCACGAATATTGTTTCTTCTCTGTATCGCCTTATTCGCATCGACGACCCAAACCCTGGTGTCTGGGCAAGAGTCCGGCAGCGCATGGCCAAAGCTTCGGGACGGGTTCGACGTCGACTCAATCGACAAAAGCGTTGACCCTTGCACCAATTTCTATCAATATGCGTGCGGTACCTGGCTGAAAGCAAATCCGGTGCCTCCCGACCGCGCGGTTTACGCACGCTTTAGCGAACTCACAGATCGCAATCGCGTAATCGAGCGCGAAATCCTGGAGAAAGCTTCCGAGTCCAATTCTGCGCGCACCCTCAATGAACAAAAGATCGGCGATTACTACGCATCCTGCATGGACGCGGCGGGCATAGAACAGAAAGGGATTCAGGCGCTCGAGCCCGAGTTCGCTCGCATCGCGGCCCTACGAAAAAAGTCTGATTTGCCGCAGGTCCTCGGTCACTTCTCGCTTATCGGGGTCGGCGCTTTTGTTGGCTTCGGCCAACAGCAGGATGCCAAGGATTCTACCCAACAGATTGCTGTGGTCGGGGCCGGAGGCTACGGCCTACCTGAACGCGATTTCTATTTTCGGGACGATGCCAAGTCGGTCGAGACACGCAAACAATACGTGCAACATGTGCAGCGCATGTTCGAACTGATGGGCGAAAAATCCTCGCTGGCGGCCACCCACGCACAGACCGTCATGCGTATGGAAACCGCGCTGGCCAAAGCATCACTCGACGTCGTTTCGCTTCGTGATCCCAACAAGACCTATCACAAGTCGACAGCGAAGGACTTGCAGATACTCGCTCCTGATTTCGACTGGAACACGTACTTCGATGCGGCAGGCGCAGGCCACTTGTCGACTTTGAACAATTCTGAGCCGGAGTTTGTCCGGCAAATGAACGCTCTGATTGTGTCCTCCAGCCTCGACGACATCAAGGCCTACTTGCGCTGGTGGGTCGTAAGCGCGCAAACGTTGTTCTTGCCCCAGAACATCGACGACGAGGCTTTCAACTTCTACGGCCGCATCCTGGCGGGACGCAAAGAGCAGCAACCGCGATGGAAGCGCTGCGTCGACTCGACGGATGCAAGCCTCGGTGAAGCCCTCGGCCAGGTCTACGTCGAACGCGCATTCGGCAGCGACAGCAAGGAGCGCACTCTGCAGATGGTAACGGCGATAGAGAAAGCCTTGCAGCAGGACATCAAAGAGCTGCCCTGGATGACCGACGCGACCAAGCAACAGGCCCTCAACAAACTCGGCAAGATCACGAATAAGATCGGATATCCCGACAAATGGCGCGACTACAGCGCGCTGCAGATCGTCCGTGGCGATGCAATCGGAAACGCTTTTCGCAGCAGTGAGTTCGAAAGCCGGCGCCAACTGGCCAAGATCGGTCAGCCAGTCGACCCCAGCGAATGGCTCTATAGCCCCCCGACAGTTGACGCCTATTACTACCCTCCGCAGAACAACATCAACTTCATGGCCGGAATTTTGCAGCCGCCGTTCTACGAGAAGGATCTCGATGACGCGGTCAACTTCGGCGCGATCGGCGCGGTCATCGGACACGAACTGACTCACGGGTTCGACGATCAGGGACGCCAATATGACGCGGAAGGGAATCTGCGCGACTGGTGGACTCCCGCGGATGAAAAATCTTTCAACGAACGTGCCGACTGCGAGGTCAAGGAATACGGCGACTTCACAGTTTCTGGAGGCGAACATATCAACGGCAAGCTCACATTAGGCGAAAATACCGCCGACAATGGCGGCCTTCGCATCGCCTACATGGCGCTGATGGAGCAACTCGCAACCCGCGCTCCCTCGGAGCGGATCGAAGGATTCACCCCAGAGCAACGTTTCTTCCTCGGATACGGACAAGTCTGGTGCACGAATGCAACCGAGCAAGCCCAGCGCTTGCAGGTGCAGACGAATCCCCATTCTCCAGGCGAGTTTCGCGTCAACGGAACGGTAAGCAACATGGAACAATTCAGCAAGGCTTTTGGATGCAAACCCGGACAGCCCATGGTGCGGGCGAACGCTTGCCGCGTATGGTAAGGAAGGGAACTGCGAGGCGTTCGAACTGTCCAATGAGAGACGAACTAGACATCCGATGAGCACACGCCAATGAGCACACTACCGCTCGAACAACCCGATTCCGTCGAAGTGCGCCCCATTGCCAACCCACTTCACACTCTGGCGCTGTTGGCGATATTGGCAACGCTCGCAATTCGCGGAATCTTCAACGCAAATCAAATGCGCGCGAACGGATCGAGCAACGTACCTCTCTATCTTCGAACGATAGTCACGGAGTGGTTTTTGTTTGCCTTGGTCCTCGTGGGTGTTCGCCTTGCTGGGACGCCACTGGCTACGGTTCTGGGTCCGCGGTGGCGGTCCGCCGGAGACATGTTGCGGAAAGTTGGCATCGGTGTCGGATTCATCGTCGTTCAGCAATTTGTGTTGTCTGGAATCATTCATTTTCTGCCTAACTCCGGCGCTGACCACGCCGTGCAATTCCTGCTACCCCGCGGCCCGCTCGAAATGATGCTGTGGGTGGTGCTCTCTGTGAGCGCTGGGATTTGTGAGGAGACTATCTACCGCGGATACCTGCAACGCCAGTTTGCGGCCTTCACGCGGAGTGTTCCGATCGCCATCCTTCTTTCGGCCGCCGTCTTTGGAATTGGTCACAGCTATCAGGGTCTGTGGCGGGCGGTCGTAATCGGTATGGACGGAGCTACGCTAGGCGTGCTGGCGCAGTGGTATGGAAGCGTTCGCCCCGGGATGGTCGGGCATGCCTTCAAAGATGCGGTCGCACCGTTGTTGATGGGTGGAATGCGGCACTAAGGCACGCGGTATTGGTATCGTTCCCGGCTCAGTTGTGTTCTTCAGCTCACGTGCAGAGAGTCGATGAGTCGGTCGAGATTCCCGCGGTATCCACGACTTAAAGAAAGCTTCTTGCCGTCACGCAATACAACGAGATATTCCCCGTAGCCGCAAGCTTCGAGCCGGCGGATGCGGTCTACATTGACGATGAGGCAACGATGGATGCGCAGAAATTTGTCCGGCTGCAGCCGCGCCTCGATGTCTTTGATCGTCTCGCGCAAGAGATGAACATCTGGGCCGGAATGAATCTTCAGATAATTGTGCGAGGCTTCAATCCAGTCGATTTCGTCCACCCGCAGAAACGAGACCTGGCCCCGGGTGCGGATGACGAGTCGCTGCAGGCCGGCCCGCGCATTTTGCGCGGATCGCAGATCGCTGATTAGATTCTGTAGCCGTTGGAAGTGTTCCGATCCGTTTCCAAGGCGAGCCCGAGCGCGGTCTACCGCTTTGCGAAATCGTTCTTCGTCAAATGGCTTCAATAGAAAATCGAGCGCGTTGTGTTCAAACGCGCGCACGGCATACGTGTCGTGAGCCGTCGTGAAGATGACGGTTGGGCAGGCTTGCGCCGGCAGACTTTCAAGAACTTCAAAGCCATCCATCCCCGGCATCTGCACATCGAGAAACAGAAGGTCGGGCGCGTGTTTCGCGACGTTACCGACAGTCTCGGGACCGTCTTTGCATTCGGCAAGCACTTCAATGCCGTAGGCCTGAGCCATCATAACAATGGCTTGTCGGGCTACGACTTCATCCTCTGCGACAATGGCGCGTATCGTCATAAGTAAAGAAAAGACGTAAAGAAAAAGTATTCTTGAGCCGGCCCTACGCCACCGAAACCGCCTCCGTTTCTCCTTCGGCTGCGACTGCCAGGTTGAACGGCAAGCGCACCTCGACTTCGAAAGACCCTTCCGGAGTCTGCTGAACCGACAGGCGCGCACCGCGGCCGTAGAGAATTCTCAACCTGCTTCTTGTGTTTTCGAGACCTATACCGAGCCCGTCCGATCCGGGTACCGCATGCCCGGTCCCGTTGTCGTTCGTCACCAGAATGCGAAGAGTTTCTCCATGTCGAAATGCGGCAATCTCAACTCGTCCGGACCCAGTTCGCCTCGCCACACCATGCTTAATGGCGTTTTCCACCAGCGGTTGAAGCAGCAGAGCCGGTACCTTGGCATCGAGTACTTCCTCGGCCACCGTGATCCGCGTCAACAACCGGTCCTGAAAGCGCACTTTCTCGATGTCAAGGTAAAGCTCGAGAAATTCCAATTCGCGTCGCAGAGCAACTTCCGGCGCGTCTTCTCTTGACAGGCTCAGGCGCAGCAAGTCGCCGAGAGAGCAAATCATTTTTTGCGCCGAGCGCGGATCGGTCGACACCAACGACGATGTGGAATGCAGGGTGTTGAAAAGAAAGTGGGGTTGCAATTGCATTTTCAGAACCTGCAATTCGGCCTTCACCAGGTTGGTTTCGAGAAGAGAGGCACGCACTTCCTGCGTTCGCGTCCGGGCGTAGTACGCCACCACATATCCCAGAACGGCCACGACCAGGTAAATCTGGATGTCCGCTTCGGCCTGCGAAAAGAAATATTGGCGAAGCTGCAAGGGGAGTGAAAGATGAGCCAGTTCGGGATAAACCCGTGCATGAATTGATGTCTTGGCCAGGACGTCGACGGCCAGCGTGACGCCCATTCCCAGGAAATGCGCAGGTACCACTCGAAGTGCTCCGGCACGGCCGATAGGAAATTTAGCGCATAGAAACAGCACGATTGGGGTCAACAGGAACGCCCAGATTGCGTAGGCGGAAACATTGATCGCGAGCGCGTGGCTCCATGAGATGGGACGTCCGCGCGCCGCCTGGAATCCGTAGTTAAGCCACGTCCCAAGCACGGCGAATGCCGCCCACAGACCTAAGAGATCGGTCCAGACTTTCCGCCAGTTTGGTTGCTCGGCTCTCGGAAGCGACACTCGCCCCTCGCTCAGTGTGCTGTTAGACGGTGTTGGGGGCAAAACGTGAGCCAAATGCCAATGCCGTTGACCGGGAGGCGACTACAGGCCCACACCGACAATCACGGGCGTGCCACGAGGAGCCTCGTGCGAGCCACTCTCGGGCTCAAGTGTGACCACAAAGTTCTTGGCCTCGATACCCGCCGGCAGCGGCGGATTCACTACCGTCGCACTGCCCCGCGCATCGGGCTTGAACAATCCAGCGGCGATTGGCGCGCCGCCATTGGCAGGGAAGAGCCACAACTCGTAAATCTTTTCCGCCGGCAGCGGCGCCAGATTACTGGCGATAAAGATCAGGCTGCGCGTGCGCCGCTGGTAGATCGCCTTGCCGCGCGGCTCCGGCTTGGTACCGGCTGCGACCAGTTCGATTTTGGTAGCCTCGGGATCGATCAACGCCGCCACAGTTTCATTTGCTTCTTGCAGTTTGATCCCCTGATCACCCAACTGCCCGCGCAGCAAGGCCACGTCTTGCTTCAGACCCGAATCCTGGCGCAGCAATCCGATACACACTAGGGCCAGCGCAGCCGCGGCGACCCATCCCAGAGCAGCCCACCAGCCCGGTCGAATGCGCTGTTCAGCAGAAGGTGCCGCTCCGGTCACGCGTGGCTCGTTTGCAATCGCCGACATCAGCCGCTGCCGCGATCGCGCCGGAGGTTTCGGGCCAGCTGCTGTGAGTCCCATAAGGCTCGTGTCCCCACGAAGCAATTCCAGCTCGCGGCGGCACGAGGCGCAGTCGTTCAAATGCTTTTCCAGAGCCTGCCGCTCTGGACCCTCAAGCGAGCCGAGCGCATAGAGCGCCAGGTCGTCTGCGAATTGTTCGTGTACGTTCATGCTGACAACACTTTTCGCAACGAGAGTAAGCCCGTGCGAATCCTGGTTTTTATCGTGCCCAGCGGCTCACCAGTTTTTTCGGAGATCTCAACGTGCGTCAATCCTTCGAAGTATGCCATCTCGAGGGCCGAACGCTGCGGAGCCGCCATTGCCTGCAATGCGCCGCGAATCTTATCCATGGCACGCGTGCGGTCTGCATCACGCGCAAGATCAGGCTCGACGGAAACGACCACGTCGTCAATATCGCTCTCGGGACGCCGCCGCCTCAGCCTGTCAATCGCCCGATGACGGGAAATCACCGCCAGCCATGCTCCCATATTTCCGCGACTCGCGTCGAAGGCCCCCGGCTGGCGCCAAAGCTGCATGAAAATATCCTGCAATACGTCCTCGGCCGCGCCCGTATCTTGCAGCACGCGCAGCGCCACCGAATACACGATCGACGAATAGCGATCGTAAAGCGCCGCCATGGCACTCTGATCGCCAGACCGGATCGCCGTTACCAGCGCAAGGTCGGACGTATTCGCGTTGGGGGCAGCGCTCGGCACGCCGATCTTCATCCTCCTGAAGTACGTCTCAGAATGAGCTTTGGATTGCGTAGCGAAAATAGCAGTGCCCCACAGTAACAAGCAAGGCCGCAGAATCAGACTTCAGATTTCAGACTTAGCCGCGCGCGTCATCAATTCTTCAATTGCTTGCTGCGGTGACTTCCCGTTTTCAAGGATGTCAAACATCTGCTCGGTAATCGGCATCTCGACATTTTTCTTGCGAGCCAACCCGACCGCTGCCTTAGTGGTGAAAACTCCTTCGGCGACAGCTCCGTGCATACCGGCGATAATCTCCCGGAGCTGCCGGCCTTTGCCGAGTTCGACGCCGACGCTGCGGTTACGGGAGAGATCGCCCGTGCAGGTGAGGACTAGATCGCCAAGTCCGGCCAGTCCGGCGACGGTATCGAGCCGTCCCCCGCAGGCGACGACCAGACGCGCGATTTCCGCGAGACCGCGCGTGATCAGCGCGGCGACGGAATTGTGTCCGAGGCCGAGGCCATCGCAGACTCCCGCCGCGATCGCGATGATATTTTTCAGCGCGCCGCCTAGCTCAACTCCCACAACGTCATCGTTGGTGTAAACACGAAAACGCGAATCGTTAAACGCCTGTTGGACCGCGCGCGTTACTTCTTCGTCCATGGACGCAACGGTTACCGCCGTCGGATCGCCGCGCGCCACTTCCTTGGCAAACGACGGTCCACTCAGCGCGCCGATGCGAGGCGTGAATCTGTTTTTTAGAACGTCGGCGACTACCTCGGTCATGCGCAAGAGCGTCCCGTCTTCGATCCCTTTGGTGCAGCTGACAAATATCGCGTCGCGATGGAGCAGGGGCTCCATTTTGTGAAACAGCGCGCGGCAATGCTGCGAAGGCATCACGCTGACGATGATTTCTGCCCCGTCGAGCGCGGCTGCCAAATCGTTGGTGGCGGAGATCGATCCTGGCAACGCGAACCCGGGCAAGAAGCTGTCGTTCATCCGGCGCTTCGCGATACTCTCACAGACCTCTGGTTCGTTCGCCCAAAGACGGATCTGGTGCGTGCCTTTGCGGCCGAGGACCATCGCCAGCCCCGTACCCCACGCTCCAGCGCCGATCACGGCTACGCGGCTCATCTGGCTTCCGCTCCCGCTTTCGATCCGAACTTCGGCTCTATTCCGCTAGCCAGCCGTTCAATATTCCGCCGATGCTTCCAGATGACAAGGACGGAAACGAGCGCGACAAAAATCAGTTGTCGCGAATCCGAATACTCGTTCAGTCCCCAAACCAGAGGCGGGAAGGCGACCGCCGCTGCCACCGATGCCAGAGAGACGTAGCGAAATGCGAACGCCACCAGCAAGAAGACCACGACCATACACAAAATGGATTTCGGCGTGAGCAATACGAAAGCTCCCAGGCTGGTGGCAACGCCTTTGCCTCCGTGGAACTTTAACCAGACAGGATAGAGATGGCCGACCACTGCGAAAAACGCAGCCACGGTCGTGATGAGCGGCTGATGCTGTCCAAAAAACGCCCGCGCCAAAAGAACTGCCGCCAACCCTTTCGCCGCGTCGAGAAGCAGCGTGACAATTCCTAAGACCGGCGACTTGCGCGCAACGTTCGTTGCTCCGATGTTGCCGCTGCCCGTGGCGCGCACATCGTCACCCGTAAAGATTCGCACCAGCAGATACCCGAACGGAATCGACCCAAGCAGGTAACTGACGGCGGCGGTGACAAGATAAGAGTTCATCAACAGTTCAAACGCAACGGAAACCGCTGCAGCCTCGTGTACTTCGATCCCGCGGGTGAAAGCTGACTCTGATAAAGAATAAACTCCCGGGCGCTCATCGTTCCGAAATCAAGCTCACCCATCGCACCCAGCCGCTTTTCGAGCACTGTGAACGCCTTGTTAGGACTGTCACCCGCGCGCCACTTCGGCGCTCCCGACCCGCCGCCACCGCGCGCGAGAGTCAGATGCGGACTATAAGGGCGGTCTTCGCGCGCAATGCCAAGTTCCGCAACCGCGTCGTCGATGGTCGCGGCCAATGCCCCGAGCGCTGGGCCCGCCTGAATCCCGATCCAGAATACGCGCGGAGCCTTGGCGGTAGGAAAGAATCCGTATCCGGCGCAACGAATTTCGAACGCGCCCGCTTTCACGCGTCGCAACCGCGTCACTATAGCTTCTACGTGAGCTGCCGTTTGCTCCCCAATAAATTTCAATGTAATGTGCAGCGACTCCGGACGCGCCCAGCGAGCTTCGGGTGCAAAGCCCCGCACGCCTTCGACGAAGCGTTCGATGCGTGCGCGAATTTCAGAATCGAGATCGACGCCGACAAATATTCGCATGTATGGATGTAGATGTCTGTTACGCGCGCACGAACGACCCGCCTAGAGCAGCGCCCGCCGCACCATCTCCAGCGCCTGCAACGTTGAGAATTGCCGGACACGCTGCCGGTCGCCGACAAAATTCCGCTCCACAACCTGCGTGCCTTCTTCGCCGGCGAGAGCGATGTAGACCAGACCCACCGGCTTCTGCTCGCTGCCGCCAGTCGGGCCGGCCACTCCGGTGATGCCGATCCCGTAACTCGCGAGGCAGCGCTTGCGGATGCCTTCGGCCATTGCCGCACCGACCTCGCGGCTCACCGCTCCATGCTGATCGATCAACGCTTTCGGCACATTGGCAAATTGCGTCTTCAATTCATTCGAATACACGACCGCTCCGCCGAGAAAATAGCGTGAGCTGCCGCTGAGCGAAGTGATGCGCTCGGCCAGCATTCCCCCTGTGCAAGATTCGGCGACCGCCAAAGTCATGCCGCGCATCTGCAACAGAAAGCTCACGATCTGCTCCATCGTTTCGCCTTTGCGCGAAAAAATCGCATCGCCCAGTTCGTCCTCGATCTTCTCGGCCAGCTCCTCGACGCGAGCCTCCGCCTCTGACTGCGATTCCTTTCGACAGCGGAGATGAAGTTGAATCTCCCCCGCGCCGGCAAGGATCGTTGTCTCGACGTCGGTGTAGGTTTTGTAAATCGGTGCGACTCGCGCATCCACCTGCGATTCCGGAATCAGCGCCATTTTGAGCGTACGCGTCGCGATGTGCCGGACGGGAATTCGCGCGCGCAACCGCGGGATGCATTCGTTTTCGAAAATCCCCCGTAGTTCGTGCGGAGGTCCCGGAAGCAGCATCAGCAGCCGCTCCTGACCGTCATATTTCCCGGCGATAAATTGTCCGGGCGCAGTGCCCAACGGATTCGGAAGCGCGGCGGCACTCGCGATGACATCCGCCTGCTTCATGTTGTTGGGCGACATTTTGTAGCCGCGCTTGGCGAAGCGTTCCTCGAGCTTAGCGAGAATCTGAGAGTCGCGCTGCAATGGCAAGCCAAGAGCGTCGGCCACCGATTCGCGCGTCAGATCATCTTCAGTTGGCCCGAGTCCGCCAGAAAAGACGATGACGTCCGACCGTTTCATTGCAAGCTTGGCGGCCGCCGTCAGCCCTTCGCGATCGTCGCCGACGATGCACTTGAAGCGAACCTCAACGCCAAGTTCGTTTAGTTGTTCGGTGAGATAAAGCGAGTTCGTGTCCTGGCGATAAGGCGTGAGCAACTCAGACCCCACCGCAATGATCTCGGCATTCACGGGTAAAAGTGTAAATGATCCACCGACGCCAGAAGTTCGCGACGGAGTTGCTCCCATGGAACAGTCACAGCATGGCCCGTCTTGAGTGCTTCAATTCTGCGGGCCACTTCCTGATCCCAGGCGTCTTGGACGGATTCATCCATTATTGGTGTTTCGAGGCTGTCTAGAAGACTATTGGCCAATGCGGCCCGGTCATCCGTGGATAAGGCAAGGGCCCGTTTTAGAAGATCCGAAACTTCTGGACTCATGACATCGACATTCTACTCCCCCAGCCTGTCGGAGCCAGCGTGCGCGGTAGTGTCCTAAACTTGCGTTGATGCTGATAAAATGAAGCTAAGACATCTGACCTCCCTGCATCCCAACACTCCGGCATTGCCAGTTATGGGTTGCCAAATTGATGCAGCATTCCAGAAAAAGGCCCACTCCGGTGGGCCTGTCGCTTTTCTAAGACAGTCTTAGGACACTACCACTCTGCGCCGTTGGACTAACCTACCCAACAACTCATGCAGCCGGCTGCTGTTGCGTCATGCAGTGCAGCGCCCCAAATCCCCAAATCAAGTCTCCTGAATAAATCGGCACGATTTCGCGGGTGGGGAACAAGTCCGCAAGTGTGTTGAGCGCGACGCGATCATTCGGATCGTTGAAGACCGGTACCAGCACCGCGCCATTCGCGATATAGAAATTGGCGTAGCTCGCCGGCAACTGACGATCCTCAAAGATGACCGGACGCGGCATGGCAATCTCAACGATTTCCAGTTTTTTCCCATCAGCGGTGCGCGCGTTCTTGAGGCGTCCGAGGTTTACCCGCAGGGGCGCATAATTCTCGCTCTGCGGATTCGGCTCAATCATCGTGACCACGGTATTGGGGCCGACGAAGCGCGTAATGTCGTCAACGTGTCCATGCGTGTCGTCGCCGGTGATGCCGCTATCGAGCCAGATCACGGTTTGCACACCGAAATAATCGGCGAACATCTGATCATAGGCAGCGCGATCCATCGAGGGGTTGCGCTGCTGCGTGGTCGATAGCAGACACTCCTCGGTCGTCAGCAGCGTGCCACTGCCATTCACGTCGATCGATCCGCCCTCAAGCACGACACGCCGCTTCCCCACAAACGGGTGCACCTCGCGAACGCCAGCCGCCTTTGCCATGTGCTCGCCATTCTTTTCGTCGAACTTGTAATTCGGATACTTGGCCCAGGCGTTGAATTGAAAGTGCAGTGCAGCCGGTCCCGCATCGTCGCGATCCCGTTGCGCAGACGGAGTCAGAAAGATGCAGCCCGAGTCCCGGGTCCAAACGCGGTCGGTGCGCCAGCGGTGAAAACAGACGCGATCGGAAAGCGCTCCCGCCTTGTCGAGAACCGCCTCAGCCCGCTTCTCTGAGCTCGCGTCGTTCACGATCAAATCCACACGCTCGTGCCTTGCTAGATTGCGGACGATCTCCGCATAGACCCACGGAATCGGCTCGAATTTTCCCGGCCAGTCGCCGCGAGAATGCGGCCACGCGAGCCAGGTCGATTCATGCGGCTCCCACTCGGCGGGCATGCGGTATCCCAGCGCAGCGGGAAGAGACTTGCCTTTCGTCACGTGCGTGGCCTCCCGTCGCTCTCGATCTTCCGGCGACGCGCGCCGATTATTAACAGCGCGACTCCCACGTAGAAGCACGCCTTGAACCCATCGACGGTCAAGGCCCAGGGTCGAGGCATGGCGTGCCCCGTTCCGAAGTGAACTTCCAACGGGCTGGGAACGATAATACCCAACGCCATCATCAACACGCCGACAATAACCAACCTCGAGCCGGGGCGAGGGGTGGAGGTCATTCAGCTCTCCTAATCGATCAGACGACTTACGATGGGCCCATAGGCATCGATGCGCCGATCGCGCAGAAAGGGCCAGTTGCGGCGAACATCTTCCAGGTGGCGCAAGTCCACTTCGCCGAGCAGAATCTCTTCCTCGTCGTGTGATCCTTCCGCCAAGACGCGGCCAAACGGATCACAGAAAAACGATCCTCCCCAAAATTCGAGGCCCTTTCCTGGCACGGAATTGCCGCGAATATCGCCCGTCTCAAAGCCCACGCGATTCACAACGCCAACGTAAACGCCATTTGCAATCGCATGCGCCCGCTGAATCGTTCGCCAGGCATCGTGCTGCGCCACGCCAAATTCCGCCTTCTCCTCTGGATGCCATCCTATGGCTGTCGGATAAAACAGAATGCTCGCTCCCTGCAACGCCGTAAGCCGCGCGCCTTCTGGATACCACTGATCCCAACACACGAGCGTGCCGAGTTTCCCAGCCGAGGTGTCGAAGCTCTTGAAGCCGAGGTCTCCCGGAGTGAAATAATATTTTTCGTAGTAGAGCGGATCGTCGGGAATATGCATCTTGCGGTAGATGCCGCTGAGCGCGCCGTCTGAATTAAAGATTGCAGCCGCATTGTGATAAAGGCCAGGCGCGCGTTTCTCAAACAGCGACGCCACCAGCACAACGTTATTCTTCTGCGCCGCAGCCGCGAGCTTCTCTGTCGTCGGTCCCGGAATTGGCTCGGCGAGATCGAACAACACGGCATCTTCGCGCTGGCAAAAATACTGCGTCTGAAAAAGCTCAGGCAGGCAGACGACGTTCGCACCCTTGCGTGCAGCTTCAGCCACGCGATCGAGCGCTTTGGCCAGATTGTCGGCAGGTTCGGGTCCGCACGACATTTGGACCAGCCCTACGGTGAATTTATCGGGCACTTTGACTCCTGGAATTTGTCACTCGCAATAATTTGCGAATCGGTAGCATACCAAAGTGTTGGATGCGGCACCGATTGTTACGATTCCGTGAATGCCGTGCCGCATTTCGCTCACATCTAGTAAATTGTTTCTTCGCCTAAAACTGTCTTATTCGGAGGCTTCCAAGTGAAGCAAAAGGGTGTCACAAAGCAGGGCCATCATAATGCCGCCAATCATCACCAGGAACATAATCACGAAGAAGGCGCGGGCATCGACCGCAAGCTGCACGATCCCGTCGCGGATCGGCTGATTCCGCTTGAACCGCTCGACCTCAGCAAGATTAAGTCGATCGACGGCCTGGTGCGCGCCATGTCGCACACCGCGTTCACCGGACGCCAACTCGGCGAAGCCGCAGACGTTCTCGAGGCCATGGCGCGCGACAAAGAGTGCTTTGTCGTCATGACGCTCGCGGGCGCCATGACCGTGGCCAAGCAGGGACTGGTGATTTCCGAGCTTATTGAGCGCGGCATCGTCAACGCCATCGTTTCTACCGGAGCTCTTATGGCGCACGGCCTCGTCGAAGCCACTGGCCGCGCCCATTTCCGTCACAATCCCGAACTCAGCGATGAGGAGCTTTACGAGGCGGGATACAACCGGGTCTACGACACGCTCGAACCCGAGCAGAATCTCGACGACGTCGAACGCGTGATGCACGCCGTATTCTCAGCATGGGATGCGAACGAAGTCATGTGCTCCTACAAATTGAACCGCGCCATCGGCGGATATCTCGCGAAGCGGTCCAAGAAAGATCGTGGCATCCTGAAATCCGCTTACCAAATGAACGTTCCGGTATTCGTGCCCGCGTTCTCCGATTCCGAACTCGGACTAGATTACGCGTTGACCAATCGCGAGCGCGACAAGAAAGGCAGCGCGCGATTTCGCTTCGACCCCTTTGAAGATCTCGAACACTTCGCCGCCACCCTCTTGAGTCAAAAAAGGCTGGGTATTTTCACCATCGGCGGAGGTGTACCACGCAACTGGTCGCAGCAATTTGGCCCGTTTATCGAGTTGCGCCATCGCCGCGGCGGCGAAGACCTGCCGCTGAAACGTTATCACTACGGCCTGCGCATCTGTCCCGAGCCGGTGTATTGGGGCGGGCTTTCGGGCAGTCCGTACAGCGAGGCCGTGTCGTGGGGCAAGTTTGTGCCTCCAGCCGAAGGTGGGAAGTTTGGCGAGGTCTTTGTCGATGCGACAGTCGGATTGCCGATTATAGTGGCGGCTGTGCTGGAGCGGTTGAAGAAGAAGCCAGCGGGAAAAAAGAAAATCATGTCCTAGGCCTAGGAATGAACTAGGAATTTTCGCGGCGACAGGTGAACACCCCTACAAAACAGCCGCCAGCGATGCCCAGAAGCACCGTGCTGCACGCAAAGCACGCGAGTTGCAAAAGATATTGTGGAGTTCGAACGTCGGCGTCCATCCGCTGGGTGTATGCCATGAGGGCGAAAGCCGGGAGGCCGACCGCGATAGCCGAGAGCCCGTAACGTTCGCGGCCGAAGCCCTGTGGCCTACCCTTCCACGCGAGATACCCAATCGCTGCCGAAATCGACGGTGCTCCCACAAAAAGCGCAATGAGAAGTAGTCCATCGACAACCGGCAAGTATCGCGGGTTCATTACTGCATCCTAGTCGAAGATCAGAACTGCCGAGGCAATGACCGTGGTCCAAAGCCCGCGTTTATCCCCAACCGCTGACTGAGTCACATTCGCCGTGCGCACGATCTTGTTCGAGATGCGATAGATCTCTTTTTTCTCGTCCCACGACCGGTCGGAATCAAATTCCACGTTCAGAGTGGTTGCCAGCATTTCGGCAGCGAGTTCTTCGGCGTAATCTCCGGCGGAGTCTTCGGTCTCTCCGAAGGAATGGTGCTCGCTCAGGTAGCCGTAGGTGTTGCGGTCGGCGGGGATGGCCACGCCTATCGACGACGCCAGCAGGCGATGCGGCTCATGCGTCGAGTTCTCGGCGACCACGGCAAAGACGACTTCTCCGGGTGACAGATAGGTCAGGCCTTGCGAGCGCGGGACCAGCTTGCAGTTGGGCGGAAAGATGGAAGAAACGCGTACCAGATTTTGCGCGGCGATGCCGGCGTCACGTAATGCGAGTTCGAAAGAGGTGAGTCGCTCGCGATGCTTCCCCACACCTTTGGTGAAGAAGATCTTCTTGGGGACCATGTCCTTGCCCAATTCGGTTTCCTCCAGAAAATTTTAGTTGAGCGGCAAATCTAACACAGTGATTTGTGACAATTGTATGAAAAAAAAACGGAATCGGCGCACTAGCGACAGACGCAGTGGTCCCTGCGCGTGCTTGGGCCTGTTCGCGGCCAATTCAAAATTGGAAAAGGCAGAGCAGAACTTAGGAAGAGAGATCGAAGAACGTTCACCTTTTGGCACTGAACGCCGACAACGGCACGCAGACAGCGGCGCTGCCGGGGAGCAGCGCTCGATGCTTACGCGGCTTCTTTTGTCACCAGCGCAGAAGCGGACTCTCGCGCCGGCGAACCAGTGACGCGCGAAGTCGTTACTCGCGATCCCGTTGCACGCGATCCAACAATCTTCATTTCCTGCCAGTCGTAACGGAATTCCCGTCCACAGTCGAGGCATGCAACATACGTGCCGGCGCGTGGCGCTGCCGCACTGCGGCGCGATCCGGCGCGCACCGTGATCGGAAAACTGTAACGCGCATGCCTGCAACCAAACACAGCATCTACTAACTTGGATAACATCGCAAAACCCTCCACAGAATTACAGCGACACAACTAGCGAGATACAACGCACATGCCCTTCACCTGGATACAAGGGCATATATGCTAAGTTAGATTCCAAAAGCGCTTAAAAGGTTCGTATGCGCTGCTGGCGGAATCGGTACGGGCGCGGATACGCCCCGGAATGAGGCACTTGCGGATGCCTGGGGAAATACTCGTGACCAACTTTATGCGAGGTCTTTAGGCGAAACTCAGACCTAACTGCTCGACGAATCGGACTTCTTACTCGCCGAACACTTGGTCATGATGGCTGAGCGCAGCCGCGTCCGAAGGTCGTCGGGCAACTCGTAAAGCTCGGAGTCGCGATAGATCTCGATGGTCTTTCGCGTCGTGTCGCAAACCACGTAGCAGTTGTGGCACCACGCCAAATGGTCGTCGAGTTCGGACTTGGTCCGTGCGTCCAGCGCCCCGTCGAGGTAGTTGGTTAATTCGTTTAGAAACTCAGAACACTTCACTGGTCGCCATCTCCACTCGCCTTTTTCTGAAAGAAGCGGTTCAGCCGCTCGCGCAATTGCAATCGCGCTCGCAACAACCGCGACTTCACCGCCGGGATGCTCAGCTCCAGCGCATCAGCCGTCTCTTCGGTCGAGAGGCCTTCCACGTCGCGGAGCACGAACACCGTCCGAAATCCCGACGGCAACCCTTGAATCGTGCGAGTCAAAATGTCCCGCAGTTCCGCCTGGTTGTACATCTGCTCTGGATTGGGGCTCCAATCCGCAACCTCACGGGGCAGCGAGTCATCTTCAGTCTTTACTTCTTCATCCAGGGAAACCGTTCTTTCCGGCTTCCTCCGGCGCAACTTCATCAAAGCTTCGTTTACAGCGATGCGCACCAGCCAGGTATAAAACTTGGACTGTTCCTGGAATTTCGCCAGGTTGCCATACGCCTTGAGGAACGCTTCCTGTACTACGTCTTCCGCGTCCTCGCGGTTCTGCGTAATGTGCTGCGCAATCCGAAAAACGTTGCGGTCATACCGCCGCACCAGCTCTTCAAACGCGGAATCGTCACCGCGTTTTGCGCGCCGGACCAGCTGCATCTCTTCGCTGACCGGCTGCTCGATATTGGGTTGGATGGTACTCATTCGTAACTTGATGCAGATTTTTCCAGGAACGTCTGCGACACCCCGAATGCTATTGTACTTGGTGGCTGAAGTTTTTGCCGCGCCGGTCGGGCGGCTAGTCGGGGAAGGGGCTTCGAACGTGGCGTCGGCACCCTTTGGTACCCACTAGGTCAGGTACCAAGGTGTCCCTGGAACGCCTGCATTGGGCCATATAATTATTGGTTAGAAGGTTACCCCTTCGCCCCCCAAAGAAATTTCACCTCGGAGCGCGAATGAAGGAACGCGGTTGGATTCAACCGATTGTGGAACGAGTGGTTGGCCAGGTCCTGGACAGCCATGCGGACCAACTGCGCACTGAAATTGTTCATCGCGTGATGGAAGAGATCGCCGCTGCGCCCGGCCCTGCGGAAGTGGCCAATTCGGACGGTCCCTCTTCAGCTGCTTCGGGGGACTTGGCCCGGACAGTGGCTGAAATCCAGTTGGGCATGTCACAGCGGGATATCCTCCGCGCATTGCTCGACGGCAGCGCCCGATATGCTGCCCGCGTCGCCCTATTTATCGTGAAAGGCAACCATGCCTCTGGTTGGCAGGCGCGCGGCTTTGCCAACAGCGACGCTATCAAAGATTTTGCTCTTAGCGAAAACGCTCCAGCGGTGGCTCGGGCCATCGGCGAGCGCGTCGCGACAGGCGCGTCCGAAGACACTATGGACGAGCGCTTTCTTAAGGATTTTGGAAAACCGGCCTCCGGCGAGGGCCAGATTTTTCCTCTCATTTTGAAAGATAAAGTTGCCGCCCTGGTTTACGCCGACGGTGGAACTGGAGCCTCGGGACCGTTCGATGTTGGCTCTATCGAATTGCTCATGCTCGCCACCGGCGCCTGGCTTGAGGTTACTTCGCTGCGCAAGCAGACGCAAAAAGAGCCATCCGCGGCGAATATTGAAACGGCGAGCGCGCCCGCGTCACAAATGTCGGCTGCACCTGCTCCCGCTTTCAACGACCCCTTCGCTGCACATGCGCCTGCATTCTCTTCTGGTCACGCGCGAGCCGCCGCGGCGTCGGCTGGTGAGTCGGCTCCCGTGGTTGGCCCGGAAGTGGCTGCGGTAGAGGCACCGGTTGCTCCAACCGCTCCAGCGATGTCGCCCGAGGATCAGGACGTTCACAACAAGGCTCAGCGTTTTGCCCGGCTCCTGGTCGACGAGATCAAACTCTACAACCAGGCAAAAGTCAGCGAAGGCCGCAAGAACAAGGACCTTTACGACCGTCTGAAGGAAACCATCGAGAAAAGTCGGGCGACGTACCAAAAGCGTTACGGGAATACCGTCGCCGGTTCCGGCAATTACTTTCACCATGAAATAATGAGGAGTCTCGCAGAAGACGACCCGTCAATCATGGGGGCCAACTTTCGGCAGTAGGTAGGGTTTGAGTGCGTCGTTTCGCGGTTTTGTGTTTCGCTTTTGTTTTCTCCCTGCTCGGTCTCAGTCGATCGCAGACTCCCGCCGGTCAATCCGACGCAGCCCCGACGGCCAAAACATCGAATCCTGCCAAGAGTCCCGTCGCGGCGACAAAGAAAACCGCGACCACGCCCGCCGCTACCAGTAAGAAACCCAAGAAGGCCGCAGCTTCTACGACCAAGAAGAAGCATCGACCCGTCTCTCCCCGAGTGCGCCGGGTCCGCCAGGCGTTCGTCGCATCCACCAATCTTCGGCCGATGGCGCAGCAACTATTGCAAGACCGCACCCCTACCGCGTATGCCGGAGTTGAAGCCTACGCTCGCCGCCACGCAAAAGAAGATGCCGGAGCCCTGGCCTGGCTCGTCGTCGGTTATGCGCACACCCTCGACCACGAATACGCCAAAGCGATCGATCCATTCAATCGCGCCAAGGCCGGAGCCAGCGACCTCGGAGACTATGTCGCTTATTACCTGGGTGACGCCTACGTGAATACGGCGCATAATGCCGAGGCGCTCGCGACGTTGGCCGACTTCAGTAAGAATTTTCCCGACTCGCTTCTGATCCGCGATGCTCACCTGGTCTACGCCAACGCTTTGCTCGAGGAAAATCGCGCTGAAGAAGCGGCAGCTTTGCTTGAAAAGGACCGCATGCCGGTCCGAAGCGATATCGAATTCGATATTGGGCGCGCCTACGAAGCGGCCGGCGACAAGGAAAAAGCCGCAAGCGCGCTGCGCAACGTCTATTTCAGTTTTCCCAATAGTCTCGAAGCCGACGCCGCGGGAAGGGAATTGCAAAAGTTGGGAATCACGGGTTCGGTCGGCGAA